>WLWD01004538.1_pt1 | contig 29523 bp, 21 predicted proteins | sample 6712731 | NCBI WGS metagenome assembly WLWD01 (sample SAMN12718690, study PRJNA576275) | sponge metagenome | isolation source: marine sponge | host: Mycale hentscheli | place: New Zealand: South Island, Marlborough, Capsize Point | collected 2014-11-01
CAGTAAATTAAATATATGTAGCCTTTTGTTATAATAGCTACTGTTTTTGTATCATGAAATAGTAACCTTTATCATTTAATTTTAAAATCTAGTTGTTTTAATTAGAACTACTGGCTTGCTCGCCATTTAAGCACTCGACTAGTATATTAAGAATCTATGTAATAATATCCTTGTGTGTCAGTAATGACAACAATGATGACAATGTGTGTATTCATGAATAATTTTGGAGCTGAACAAAGTTGGTAAAGTGTCGTCATTAACTGGATGGAAAAGTGTCGTCATTAACTGGATGGAAAAGTGGGGGAGAAAAGTAAGGTACTCAGTCAGGTTCAAACCCCCAACTGTCAATTCCTTACATCGTACACTTACTATTGAACCTTCTGGAACTAGCAGATTAGTGAATCCTGGACTACCTTAAAAATATATCTACTTTTTCCCCCTAGGTCTTGTCCTGTTCATTACTCGCTCTACGGTGTCTGTAAATGCAGAAGTGAAGGAAAATACACAGAAAGAACAAAGATACAGAAAAGCAGGAGAGATAGACTAATGAGGAGAAGGGAACCCTTAAGTATAGCGGAATAAGAAAACCTAAGGTGGCTCAGGAAGAACGGGATCAGGAGAGGAAAACTATGAATATATATAATATGTATATGTGACCGGTTTTGGGAAAATTGGCCTAAACACGACGAACAATTTTTCAGTATCCCGGGGTAAAGCCTTATGTGTCGATTTTTTTCAAAAAAATTTTATGGATTTATGGATAAACATCGGTGAGCTCTAGCTTATGGCGCAGTTGTAAGCTCGGGCGAGCTCTAGAACTCATGCTATGAGGCTGCAAACACTAGCTGGTTGGACTCATGTACGGAGCTTTTCACTAACAATGGGAAAAAACTGTAGCTAACTAATTCACTTACTTTTCTACATAATCCACGTACTCACACAATTCTCGCCATCATATAGTTTCTCCTTGGAGGCCTACATTAAGCCTATTTGACTTCTTTCAATCCGCCTGCAACCGGTTCAGTCCTTAGTGTCCCGGAGACACACGGTAATAGTATACGGATACAAGGCATGCCCCCAGCCTTAGCAACTCCTTTAAGTGGCGTTTATTCGAAATCAGCAATAATAAGCTTAGCAAAATACCGAAGTGTTGTAGTGCGTAGGGCGAAGACGGCTTGTGCTACAGTTTCCAAATTAGGAGGACGGCATCCCAAGGCCCCGTGCAACCTACTGGTAGAAAAAAATAGAAAACTTTAGAAGCCGCGTTTAGGCCGATTTTCCCAAATCAGGTCACATTATATGTGTGACGAGTGGCTCGTTTCTCTAAAAATTTAAAATTGAGATATAGGTGTATTCAGAAAAACCATATGTTGTGCTTTAAAATAAGCTATTTGCCACCTGTGTGGTAACTTCACGATGTAAGATTAAGAAGAAAAAACGACAAGTATTGTTAAGCTGCGCGGACGAATTTCCATATTTTCCGTACACTTATAGCTACGAACAGCGTGGGGGTGGTTTATTTATAAACAAAATAGATAGTCGAGCTAAAGTTTGAAGCAACTAGGATTAATGTAGAGCATCTTTGTGTTAAGGTTATACTACTATAGTTACGTAAATGACTGTAGGTGGCTGGTTAGCTAACTGCAAAATCTTTCATTTAAATTACTGATAGTAAGCTCTGCTTCAGTAAGGTGTTACAAAATCTGTAATTTTGACCACTTACTGGACATGTATTGAATGATATGAATAAGATGTATGATTATGGTGCAAATACAGAAATATTGCTGAACAGATTAATACAGGAAAGTGTAGTAAATTAAAGTATGTTTTTGTTTTGGAAGAGGTCCTAGTTTTTGCATGATCGATGGTTATGTCCAGGTCTTACATTTTGAACATAGGAACTGTATCTGGATTGGATGATCAGTCTCATGATGACTAGAAGATGCAGTGACCTCCTGTTCATCTGCAATTGGAATACAATGTTGACCAGGGACAAGTACTATCTTTCGCTTCTTTGGAGCAGAATTGTCTAATGGAATCATACAAATACCATTGACGCTCATTTGACAGTGATTTTTGCTGGAACTTGTGTCGGTAGTTCTGTACTGTCAGGTTTCCACTCATCCTAGTTTGAGTGACTGTCAAAATTCTCTTTTAAGGTTACTTTGCCAGGTTGTGAAGATTCAAAAATGATATGATGGTACTTTGTTATTCCTGAAACTTTCTTAAAATGTGGGCTGAAAAATTCGCTGCAATTCATAACTGGCACTATTGTGGCTCCATTCTCATCATCTACCAACTGTGACATGTTACAAATACCATACTTGTTAATCATTTGAGCTATATCTAACAGACTGCTTACTTTAGTACGGTGATAGAGTCTTTTGATGAGTCCAAAACAATGATTCGGTGCAAACTTAGTGTGTCCCACCACTGACAATGATTAAGTGATTTTCTTGTGTCATACATCTCCATAACAAGTACTGAATAACATAGTTATTGTTGTTCCGACTGGTTCTATTGTCACATTGAAGGAACTTCCATTTCTCCCGGTCGTGAAACAAGAAAAAGTGATGAAACTGACTAATCACCACATTAGTATCTTTCCCACAATCAGTGGCCTCATCTGTGAGAAAACTAGTCTGATGAGGAATTTCCTCACAGTGAACACCAAAAATACCGTGCTTAAATGGAGTTAAGAAAAAAATGGCCCTGGCTGGAGAGTATCTCAAGGATAATGCACTGGCTGGGCTTAATCAAAACTAGTGTGCTGCAATGTCAATATAATTTTCTGGTATGTTACAATCATGATGATGAGGGTTAAAGCTATTATTAGTATGAAAGTGGCTCACAATTTGTCAATTACAAGAACCACAAGTTGTTTTATAAAAAGATCGTTCCAAGTTGAACGAGTAGAAGTCTTACACGATCTTGATAGTGCCACTTTTCTCAAAGTCAGGTTTATTTACGGCTTTCACAATGGCAGTACTATTCTGTTGACAAGTCCAACATAGATCTGACATCAGCTTCATAATGATAACAGATGGGAATAATGATTTCCAAGTTTCATTGAATGTGGAGTACGCAATTGCACAAAATTACTCACTAGAATTAGCAGCAATTTTATATTGCTGCCAAATTCCTTTCTTCGACAAGCTGAAAGGCAAGAGCTTGATATCCATTTTGCTATATCCTGGAATGCATCCTGGTAAAAGAACAGCATTTTGGTCAGCAAAATTTAGCAAATATTTTGTTGGATACTCACTGCAGCAAGCTAATGGAGCAAGGCACCCTGGACTTCGTGCAAAACAATAACGATTTTAATTTATTTGTTTACGTCATATGTCATCACTCACGTGATTTTGCCATGTGTGTTACTTACCTCTCTTGTACAACTACTTTGTATTCTACTATTACAATTTTGGCCAGAGTTAAGAGTTGGTTACCTCCAATTCGTTATACTACAGTCAACTGCGTATGCTAAGTGCACTGGTGGCTAGTGGGACTGTCTTACAGCCAATTCTAGTCGGTGCTAGCTATCCGAGTGGCGTACAGATTTTATGCAGTACTCCAAAGAAGTTAAGGCCAAAGCATTGTGTGGGTTTCTGCATGGATTGCCATATATATAGTAGAGGTGCACCGATAGAAGATTTTACCGATATACCGATAACCGATATTTTATCTAGAATCAAGGCCGATACCGATAACCGATAGATATATTCATTGAATTTTGAAAATTTAATTTTTACATAATTAGAAGTATAATGGTACTCGTCTAGAGTCTTCAGTGTCAGGAACAAAGTAGTGCCAAATTGGCGACCTCTTTTTAGACATCGTAGTTAAGTTTCTTTGTCTTACGCCGTCTAAGAGCAAGCAGAACTCATCCGTTCAGTATCCACGCGGCGAGTATGAAATTTTTTCTATCGGTTAATTATATCGGTACGGCGGGTAGTGTTGACGACCGATACCGATATCGAAAAAGTAGGCCGATAAACCGATAAACGATAGACCGACAGATTATCGGTGCACCTCTAATATATATATATGTGACAGTCTATGGGAAAAGGGGGCACTTCACGCAAAAATTGAAATTGAGATATAGGCTCCAGAAGTAAGTCATAGGAAAAATTCTTTCTTTCTCCTATTTTTGTTTTTTGCAGAATTAGTCTTAGTGACCCTTACTCTAAGTCTACGCCAAATTTCAAATGCCGACACAACTTCAAAGACCCCAAGCGTGCCGTGGAAAGACAAGCTACTTTTTATTCTCTCTCGTTCTCGAAGTACAATAAACGGGGAATGGGCGGAGTTTCAAACAAGCAGCTAAAAAAAACGGCATAGCTTTGAGAATAGTGCATGCAATCTATAGCTTACCTCTGGTTGAAAGTGTACCACTACATGGAGTAGAGTAGCCAAGGATTCCGACAAGACAGGCTGTGAGACGTTCTGAATGCTAAAAAGAACTCTACGCAAACTTCGTTAGTCGCCGTTAAAAAGCGGCTGTACGATTTAATTGCGTATGCGGCGTACGCCGTTAAGTATACGGAAACATTAATTATACCGAAAGTGGAAATTCAATTTATGTTTTCTCGATTTCTAGTTCAATTGCTTTGCTGAATACAGCCCAGTTCAACTGCCAGTTTCTCTGCGCGTCGAAGATTTTACCCTCCAGTATTTTAGCACTAAGTTGAGATACATTGTAGCTTTTTATTGCATAAAAAACTCAATTTTTTTTGTTTGAGTGAAGTGCCCCCTTTTCCCATAGACTGTCACATATATATATATATATATATATATATATTGCATTATTAATTTGCAAAAATTAGTACATCAAGCGTCATAGAATGGTGTACTCACTAGTATATTATAATTTTACCATACTTGACTGTGTTATGTTAAATTATTGGATTTTCATATGAGTATTTGCTGAATTCCTGGCTGAAATTTTATTTATATAATTAATGCAAAATTCATGTCGATGTACCAAAATTTGTTGTAATAAACTTGTTGCTAATATATCAGTATATCCACTTCTAAATTTACTGTTCATGAAGTTCCACTTCATGTTCTTTTTACCATAACGTAACCACATAAACCACAAAAACATTTTTTTGGAAGGGTGGTATTTATGTACAAGATTTCCAAATTTGAAGTACTCGGCATATATGATTTGAAAATGATTCTCAATTGGATAGTGATTTACAAAATTCCAAAGTTTTCACTGTTAGCTGGAGGCATTGTATGCTTAACCCTTTGCGTACGATCGTCACGAATTCGTGACCGCCGTAATTTAATGCGCGTGTACGAGGGTCACGAATCTGTGACACCGGGTGCGTCAAGAGAATACGGCTGTCACGAATTCGTGACAAGCTCTTTCCCGTTCTGTTATTACAGTTACAGAGCGCGTAGCGCGCTAAAACTTTCAGTAGCTTACATAGTATACATTTTGCAATCTCTATTCTACAAAATAAGTCTTATAAAATAAGTATAACTTATATCAAGTGCACCAACTAAAAAAAAAATTTTTTTTCTACACTTTGTGTCTAGCTATTTTCAAATAGAACATCTACTAAGAAGTAAAGGCCTAAAGTAGCTAGAAATAAGCAAACTAAAACTAGAACTTACACTTGGGTGTGATTTCTCCTTTCATAAATATAAGCTAAAAAAATAGCTAACAAACTATGGCCTCCTTGATAATTCCAACTAAGTTTGTATTCAAAACAACTCTATAAACTATAAACTAACGAATTACCATAGCTACATAGAGACAGATTATTTGAGGCCTAACACAAAAGAAACACTCGCCCATTTTCTTTTTCCACGTGTCAAACTTCAACTGGTAAAACGCCGTCTCAGGCAACTAATTGGTTTTACGGCGTGCGCGTATTTAATTACATAATTGCTCGCCTGCGTTCGTCCGCAAAGGGTTAAGGTGGTGGTATAGTGTTATCTCAGATATTCAAAATATTTTCCCCATTTTGTTGCTGCTATTATAGATTGCTACTCCATAAAAATAATACCTTGTGAAACCCTAAATTACTGTGTACATAATAAATTATACCCTTTCTAAAGTTTAATGGCAGCACCCTTTTGAAGCTGGGCTGCCTCAACCTACCCCTTAGTTGGCAAATTATGCCTCTTGTTTGAGTCCCCGCATAATCATCCGCTTATTTTCTATTGTATTGATGCCATAATTAGAGATGTACGAAGAGCTCATTATTGTGGGGAGCAAGTGTCTGGAGGAATTTGTTGCTGACGCTATTGCTTACTCTTACCTAAGTGGGGCGGCTCTTTTTCAGAAATGACCGCCTCTCTCAACGAGAAGTTTTCTCATGTCTCCTCCCACAGTGGCATATAATTAGAAAAAGTAGTTTACGAGGTGCCCAGGCTAGATACCGCAAGCGTGAGAAACTTACCCTAACTGTAGAAAGGTACTCAGAGAACATGGGAGACTTCACAAAGCACGACAAGATCGCCCATGCATTAGGCGCTGCTAAGCGTAGAGAGAAGGCAGTCTGAAGAAATGGGGAATAAAAAGAAGAATCATGCAAAATAACTGTACCTATAGACACATATTTGTCAAGCGGAAACCTCCCGTTAGATAATCCAAGAAGAAAGTGAAGAATGCCGTTGAACAGGTTGAGGAAAAACACAGAGACAGGGAAGAGCTTGGAGACACGGAAGAGCTTGGAGACAGGGAAGAGCACAGAGGCAGGAAATAATGGGGAGACAAGGAAAAGGAGATGGAAAAGAAAGCGGAGGGAAGGAAGATAAGAAGATAGAGACAAGGAAAAGAGAGGCCTAGAAGAAGAGGTACTCATTGAAGGAAGTGAATTGTGAACATGAATAACCTTCAGCAATACATTGAAAAACTGAATGAACATTCTTCATTCTGTAATGACTACTATCTTGAAAGCAGAGATTACTAGCTTCTATTATTAATGGAAATGTAGCATTTGCCAGCACTCCATAAAACTAGAATCCTCAAGAACAGTGAAGGGCCCCTGAGCATAATAGTACGTGAGGTACATTTTATTATGCATGCAACAATATTTTTATTTGCTTACATTTTTAATCTTAATTTTTACATTATTAACGCCTTTTGTGTTATTTGTAGGTTTATTTTCAAGTTTGTGTTTATTTTGGATCTCAATTTTTACTATTTGTATATAAATTTTATTTTATAAGTAATAGTATGAATGACAAATTAAAGCACAATAATTTTAGTCTGTCCCAATTTTTTCTTTCTTTTTTTTGAGGGATGCAAGGGAAAATAAACCTTTTCTCTAGAGCATAGTACAAGGTTTTGCAGATAACTTAACTATGTATACATACATCATATTAAGGGGGGCTTTTACCATACAAAAAATGATTTTTTTCTGTAGGTCAAAGCACTCTGAAGTTGTTCCCAAAGTTTCAAGTCAATTGGACATTTCTTTATTTAGTTATAATTTTTGTTGTCAACACTATTTATTGTATCGCCGCCCAGGAAGAATCCAATCTTTCGGGTCTTACCATTACCGTTTGTGGAGCGCGTCTTCGTCTGTCTTTGTTTACAACTATAGCTTATTACAGTTCAAAATAAAGCACACAGGAAGAGCTATTCAACCACGTAAACTGCACTCCAATTGGGATGTGTGAGCGATTGCGCACGCGGAGTGTTCTTTCTTTTTTGATCGAATCAAAGTTGGTGTTGTAGAATCTCTCTCGCTATTTTGTCCCCTATGTCTGACCGAAAACGATCTAGGAAGCGCCCTAGAGGCTTCCTGGGCACTCCATATCGAAGGAAGGATTCAGTGGAGCCTACACCAGTGGAAAAGGAGGCCACCCCACCGTCAGTTAGTAAGCTAAAACTTAGTGGTGATTCATTAGGGTTTGTTTCTGGGTGCTCTACCACTGTGTTGCGTCCCAGAGGTAGTAAACACTCTCCTGAATTGCCAAACAGTAGTTCTGAAACAGCCAGAATGGACTAACCTACTTCAGCAAATTTTATTTTCTCTATTGGGCTGTCCAATGGTACTTTAGAAAAGCTCTTTCCCTGCCCTGGGCTTCCCTTGACAGCTTCAGAGGACAACAGCGTTAGGCGGGGGTTGGTTTCTCGTATAACGGTAAGTTGCCCATGTGGGTGGTTCCAACATGCAACTGATCCTTATAACACAGACCATCTCATCGTAAATACGAGGGCAGTTTTAGCCATGAGGATGATAGGTCGGGGTAGTTCTTCGTTGGAAACTGTGTGCGCAATGTTTGACTTTCCTGGTGCATTGAGTAGTGCTGCTTGTCAGAATTATACCTCTATATTCACAGTATTTTCTTATATAAACTGCTGTGGAGTGACCTATGTTCACAAGGTAACTTAGTAAATCCTTATTTTACACTGGGTCACCATTGTATGCTTCATTTCCCCCTATTATAGGAATTATTAGCTGGAATAACTTGTTTTGTGGTTAACCTCAATTATCTCAAGAGTGGAACTGTCAACCTGCCAATCATAACTTGTTATCACTATTTTTTTACAGTGATGTTTTTATGTCATCTGAAAGCTCTTTTTTTACTCTTGAACATGAATGCCTAAAAAAATTGTTATCAAGTTATTCACGTTTTTTCACATTTTCATTGAAAAACGGCTGTTTTTTATAAAAAAATTAATATAAAATCAATAAAAAATAATTAGAAAAATCTATGCATTCATTTTATTAACAAGGTATCAAGGAATGTGTGTGTGAAGTTTGAAGTCGTGATGTTGAAGTAGGAGGAGTTAAGTTGCGGCAGAGCGGGTAAGGGTTTTCTAGACGTTAACGCCCAAATATTTTGATGGGCGTGGTTTTCTGCCAATATTTTTAGCTCATTTTGAAGTGTTTCAGATGAGCAATGTTTTGAACTTAAAAGTGAAAAAAAGTATGCAAGCATAGTAAAGTTATGACGAAAAGAAAAAAACATTTTTGTATGGTAAAAGCCCCCCTTAATTTCACTTAGATGGGAGTGTAATCTGAAGCTTGTAAAGTCATCATTTTTTCTAGCACCGAATAAACACAATGTATTGCAACTAAAGAATAGACAGTATTATTATTATCAGGTACAATGTCAATTATATAGTGTGGACAAGAACTAGTGAGATTTTGTGATGCGCACCAACGAGAGCATGCATGTTAAACGCTTTTATAAAAACGTTTAATGGCGGGGACTCCAGCTGGCCAAACTCCGTAAATTCTACTCCATGGCATTGCTGCCTGAATTAGCATGCCCTCTATTCAGATGTCGCGACATTAGAGAGCTCACTGATATTATGAGCCAATAGCAAAATATCAAGCTGTTCATTACCAATGTACTGTGATCACATGTTCTACATTTAATTTCTAAAATATTCTATGGATTAGTTAAAACCTCAAATCATTTATCAATATTACTGTCAGTCTCACAATATTGTGCCAAAATTATCTTATCATTGTTGTGCTACTTCCATTAACGTAATCACATTACAAAATCATTTCTCACAAATTCTCATCAATTTTGTGATTAATTCCAATGATAATTTAGGAAGAAATTCTATATCATTCTCATACAACTACTGTGAATACTGATCATTACTGAGCTACATGGTAACAAGTATATCTTAGTGGGTATATTTAAACTAGTAAATCACTTAGTCCTTGGTAAATTTGTTTCTTCCCTTAGTCCTCCTATTGAACATGGACCAAACCCACGAATACAAGCCACAAGTTGATATGGTGGTGTCATTGGTTTACAGATAATTATATTCATGAATATCTCAAATGCATCGGCAGAATTATTTTAGTAATATTGTTAATATATGTACTTTTAGGGGTAGGAGAATATTATCTGCTTCAGATGATGGAACTGTGAGGATTTTTTCATATGAGGATTAAAATTTAACGTCTTTGTGCTATATATCATGTATTTATTATCAATGCTTTCACATGTGCTCATTCTTAGTTTTATTCAATTTCTGATCCACCTCTTCTATTATTAATGGCAATGTGTAAACTACAATAGCAAACTATGACTGGGTATAACATCTATGTAAATTTCTCAGAGCAGTTAAGAACGACTTTTTGAGTGCATACGTTAGCTAAACTGAATTTATCTATTTTATAGTCATGCATTCTCCATATGTCACGTAATGTCATATATAGTTGGGTAATTTTTGAAGCAGTGTTTATTGTGTTCTCTTATGCGTGATGGACCTGCCACAAAGGTAGCTTATTAGTACTTTAGATACAACCTGTCAAAGTAATGCCTATTTGTGGGGCCACTCTCACGTAGCCATGAAGTTCAGAACGAGAGCATTCTAACTACTGGAACATGAACTCATGCATATTTGTGTTGTTTGTGATGTGAACTATGTATTCATTAATTGATGTTTATTGTTCATTGTACCAGTACTGTAGTTATGTTCATCCAATTTATGTCTATAAAAGTTCTGAGTCACTCATAACCTTTTGGAGTCCTTTATCATGTCAGACTGCAATAAGAATTTTAACTCAAAGATATCTGTGCAGAGTGGTTACCTAGATTTCTCCCTGGTGGCAGCGTCAACAGAAATACCCAAGTGCGCCCCTATTCTACACGACTTGAGTTGTGGACCCACACTATTTTTATTGATATTTACAATACAGTCGAACCTCCCTACAATGGGACTCCGAGAAGCGGTCAGACTCTCAACAACGGTCAGACCGTTGGGAACGGAGTATTTTCTGCATGTATGTAATGGATTTTTTGACTCCAAGTAACGTTTGATTCTCTACTCCGGACAACGGCCAAGTTGTGTGCCCCAAGACGTAATGTCTTGTACAAAATTTACTTCTTGGGACGGCCAGTTAGCCACACCCAACTTATTGATGCCGCCGTTTTGCCTAGCCTTTCAATTTTAGCTTGCCACGCCTTACTAATTTATGACTTGTGTGCCTTCAATTTAATAAAAGACATAATACTAAATGAATGCTAATACTAATTTTACATTCATTACAGATGTCCCTCTATTAATAATTCATTAACTAGTTCTCTCATTCGGCAGACATAAACCGGTGGGCCGAACAGGCGGTAGATACAGGGCACTTCCAGGCCATAACCGGCGCCTCTGTTCACTCTCTCTCCTTGGACCACTGCAAACGCTTTGTTGACATCTCTTCTTAAGAAGTGAAAAAGACGCGGTGCAAGATTGCGTGGTACATGACCTACAACTGTGGAGTCCTTCATAACTGCTACTGCTTTATTGTCTTTGGCATTTGTGGGCTCTGGCTTCACCAATAGTGGTTCCCCTATAAAAGGTACCCATACGTCAGTGTACTCGTGATAGCCTCTTATGAAGGAGTTTATTTCCAAAACTTGCAGTTCAGCACTAGCAACAACCTGACTTGCAGCCATGCACACGTCACACCTTCTTGGGGTGGGCTTTATCTGAGCTCTCCCGCGTTGCTTGCACCAATATGGCTTCGAAGCAGAAGAAAAATTTCCTGCCATTAAAAAAGAAAGTGGAGGTTATCAAGGCCCACGAGAATGACAGGGGGCTCAGTCACCGTGCACTAGGGGAAATGTTTCAGTGTGGCAGGACTCAGGTTGCCCAAATTATCAAGAATAAGGATTCTATTTTAGCATTATTTAAAGCTAATGCTTCTGGAAGCAGGATCTATTCCACTAAAGTCTCTCGTACATGTGAGTATGAAGACATAAATAAGGCTTTGTACGAGTGGTACCTTTTAGCTTGTTCAAAACATGTTTATCCTGGTGGTCCCCAGCTTATTGAAAAAGCTAAAGTCATTGCTGAGAAATTAGGGAACGAAAGCTTTAAGGGATCCAATGGTTGGTTAGGCAAGTGGAAAGCCAGATATAAATAACATCAAACGTTTTAAAATATGTGGGGAGTCTGGGGATGTGCAGGGAGTTACTGTGGATTCATGGAAGGAAAGGCTTCCTGAGTTAATTACAGGCTATGCAAAGGAAGATGTGTGGAATATGGACGAGACTGGAGTATTTTGGCGAACTTTACCTGATAGTGGCTTTGGACGAATAGGAAAGGAGTGCAAAGGAGGGAAGAAAAGTAAGCAAAGAATCACTGTGGCATTTTTTGTCAGTGCAGCAGGCATTAAGGAAAAGCCAATTGTCATATGGACTGCAGCTAATCCCAGGTGTTTAAAGCGTTTTGATAAGAGTGCATTGCCAGTCAATTATTTCAATCAGAAGAAGGCATGGATGACAGGAGATATTATGGAGACTGTTCTAACTAAGTTGAACAGCAAGTTAATTCATAGCCAGCGTTCGATTTTGTTGTTGATGGACAATGCAGGTTGCCACCCTAGCACTCTCGAGTCAAAATTTAGTAATATAAAAATAGTTTTTTTGCCAGCCAATACCACTTCAAACTTGCAGCCACTTGACCTTGGCATCATACAAAATTTCAAGGTGCACTATAAACGCTTACTTTTGCGATATGTGCTAACAAAAATTGATGAATGCCAAACTGCATCTGAGGTAGTGAAATCGGTCAATATTTTAGTAACCATAAGGTGGGTTGTGGGCCAGCCCACATAAACTCTGTCATTCATATAACTTGTACTACTATTAGCATAATTAGTCTTTGTTATTTGTGTATCATGTACCGGCAGTAGGTTGTAGTTTCTCATGGTATCGACTTTTGTGCTAGCTTGTGCGTGCTATAGGTGTGAATGTCTCGCTGCAAAGCAGGAACTATGCATCATGTGTAGGAGTGGTTTGTGTTCTGTATTTAAGTTGTAATTGTCATATGTCCATTCAGTCAACATTCTATCCTGTACTTGTGTGCTTCATTGTGTGTCAGGGTACGCCCTGCATTAAAGCTTAATCCAACTTACCTTTGGTTAAACGTAGCTTGAGGAGTTAGGACAGCCAAGCCACACTCATTGTTTGACTCTGGTGGCAGCAACCTCATCCTGATACCAGCCCACCTGTGAGCCCAAGCATCTTCCGAGCGCCCAACCAAGCCCACATCTGGTGTCCAGCGGTGGTCCTTAACGATTTGGAGAAGGAAAAAGTCGACCAGGAGAGCCGTGATCCTTACCTTCAGTCGCCACAGGAGTAGAACCCAACAGGAGTTACCAGTTTCTCCTGCTAGAACTCAGTTACCTACCGAAGTTGCGTCACGTCTACGTGCCCACGGTTGGGTACCGTCCAAGGTCGAGTGAGAGCAACCTCAGCAACAAAGCCCGCAGTGTCGGCATCCCCGGAGGTGGATTTGTAGCCTACCAAAAGAAGCAGACGATCGACGAACGAGAATTCATTCTTAACAAACATTGTCGTCCGAATATTCGAGTCGCCCGTGTGAAAATTATCCGTCGCATCCCGAACGGCTGATTGGTGGTGTTAATAATAGTGTCATCATCTCATTTTTGTAATCATTTTATTATTGTACCTTTCTTTTCTTTAGGCCAGCTCTTGTTGTTCAGGACACAGAAGGGAGCGATGGAGGAGGATACAGGGAGCCGGTTGTCCGAGGTAAAGGTGGACTCGGAAGCAATAATATCTGACAGAACCAGGAGACTTATCGACAGGCAGCAAAGACAGTTGGCAGCTTCTAGCTCTCCTGGGCCCGCTTCAAATGAGGAGCTCAATCCCGGCTTTGACCAGCTCAATGAGGGATCAGAAAGCACCTTCACCCTTCCGCCATCTGGTTCTCGACAACGTCAGTCAGACCTTGATTGGTATGTAGCTCGACAGGAGAGAATGGCCCAACAAGAAGAAACACTCCACGAAAAAATGCTGCACCTTCAGCGAGAGCAATTCGAGCTGACGAGAATAGACAAGGAAAGGAGACACAAAGAAAAGATGGAACAGCTAGAAACCATGAAAACAATGGAACACGAAAGACGGATGGAGGAGGAGAAAAGGAAAGAGGAGATCCAGGAAGACAAAGCCAAGAGAAGAGCAGAACTAGAGGAGCTTAGGAGAAAAGAGGACAGAGAATATAGAAAGCTTCAGGACAATAGAAAAGATAAGTTACTTACCGTAGGAACTTATAAATCTGGTAGAGACCTTTCACTGTTCTTAGCCAAATTTGAAAAGGTCATGGCTGATTGCAAGGAACCTAAAAATAATTGGCTTACTGATCTTTACCCCAAACTACCTGAGGTCCTGTGTGCAAGGATTGATAACTTGCCTGATGAGCAGAAAAACTATGACCAAGTCAAAATTGTACTCTTGCAGTCTGTAGGAGAAACTGTAGGCAAATTTGGTGCAAAATTCTTATCTCTTAGTAGTGAAACAATAAAGTCTATGTCGGCTGATGAGTGCATTGAATATGTCAGCAGAACAATCAAGGGAATGTTTCAGAAATGCCAAAATGTTGATGATTGTGTATTCACCTTGGCTAGGGTAGCAATAGAAAACAAAATACCTCATTCTGGGAAGGAATTCCTAGAATCTAGGGACCCCAAAGACTTGCCTTTTTTCATCAATGCATATTCTGGTTGGTTAAATACCAGACAGCAGGGTAACTTCTTTCACATTGTGTCCAGCCCCAGGCCTGTTGTTAAATCTGATAGATATGCAGTGTGCTCCAAATGCAACAAGCCTGGACATAGGTTCTTTGAGTGTAGGACAAGACCTGTTACATACTTGCAACCTCAAGGCATTTAAACCAAAATTTTTGCCCCCAGCATTAACAACTCTGTACCTAGAAATGCTCCATCCGGCAGTACACTTGTTTCTTCCAATAACATAGAGGTTTCACCCCCAGTGTACAAACCCAGAAGAACTATAAAGTGCTTCACCTGTTTTCAGGAAGGCCATATTAGTACCAAATGTCCTAACAAAAATACTGAAGCGGCCTTGGCAGTTGTATTTGATATCAGTAGTGTCAAGAAAGTAAATGTCGTGTCTGGAAAGGTTAACATGAATGTGTCTGATATACTCATAGATTCAGGAGCAGATTGTGGCATTGTACCTGTTAACTTTGTTCACAAAAACCAATACTTAGGCAGAACCTGTACAATTGACTGTGCAGGCCTTGATAAAAAGCCATATCAACTCGCTTTGTGTCCCTTTGAGATTGACGGTAAACTCACAAAGAAAATATGTGCTGTTAACGACACCCAAAAGCAATTACCTTGGGGCATACTGCCCGTCACCCTAACCGATAATGATGATATTTCATTTTTGCTCAATACAATAATGTCCAGAAACATAAGTGTAGTGACAAGAGCGCAAAAGTTGGCTGATGACAAGTGCATTAATGATTCAGATGTAGATTGTATTCCCATTATTGATGATGTCAATGTTTGTAGTTCCAAGAAGAGGAGTCATGATGAGGAAAGTGAGAAAGAGTCTTCTGTAGAAATGGATGAGGAGTCTGTCTTGCAGGGTGTTGATGAAACGTCGCCTTATGTAGTTGGTGGAGGAGTCAGAGAAGAGGAGACATGTTTGGAGTCTTCGGTAGATGAGGAGAACTTGGAGGTGGATGGAGGAGTGCCTGGTAGGGAGGCTGGGACGAATCCATCTGCTTCCATCAATGAGGACCTAGTACCTGGTAAGGGAACGGATGAGTGTAAGGAATTAGTAGAATTTACTGAGAACCTGTTATCTGTGAGAATAGGTATAGTCCAGCAGATAAGTGAAGATTTATGGGCGAATCGTGCCTTTGACGATACAAGCGTGAAATTTGGCACACATGGAGAGGACACCCTAAGGAAGATTTTTGGCTATAGGGCCATCGCACATTTCGCTCGCAACAAAAATGGCGGCTTTTAAAAATGGCTGCCACCCAGTATCATTTTAACGGTAGCTCAGGTTGATTCTCTTGACTAATCCTACATTTTAAAAGATGTAAAATGCAGTGGTACTATTTACAAAATGCCAGGAACTGGCCGACATTTTCAAAATGGCTGCCATTTTCAAAATGGCTGCTATAACTTATTTTTTTGCCAAAATCTCAGATTCAAAAACCACCTAGCTTAATTAGCCATGGCAGCTGCTGACCTTGACATGACACCTATTAACATTTGCATTGACCACCCTGTGCTCGCAGCTGCAAGCTTCTAGCTAGCTGTTGCATCAGTTCTTATGTGCATACCTTGAAGGACAATGGCCAAACTGTACAAGGTTGTGGACCCTGATGAGCCTCAAACTTCAGGTCAGTGTTTAACAACAAACTGGGATCTTTGTGTTCTGTGTCAGGAAGAGACTGTTGAGATCCTGAAATGTCCAGCTATTTCAGCTCATGGCACAGAGGGGGCAGGGTACAAGACCTTAGCGGAGAATCTTGAAGCATTTGACAGGATCAGTTGTCTGCCAGGAACCCTAAAACTGTCAAGACTGGATGAGGGTATGGGTATCGAGGCAACATTCCGGCTTCACAAGGCCAAATGGCATGACTCTTGCAGACTACAGTTTAACAAAACAAAACTTCAGAGGGCTGAGAAGAGGAAAATGCCTGACGAACCTAATCCAGAACCAAATCCCCGCAAATTCACCCGTCTGAGCAGAGAACATGAACATCATTCAATGGAGACATGCTTCTTCTGTGGAAAATCTGCAGATGGGGATACACTGCGTAATGCATCAACTTTTGAGGTTGACATTCATGTGAGGCAGTGTGCCCTCAAGTTGCAGGACAAACCCCTTCTAGCCAAACTCAGTGCTGGAGATCTCATTGCCCAAGAGGCAAAGTACCACCCTCAGTGTCTTGCCTCTCTGTACAATAAAGCACGGGACACAAAAGAACCAGAATCTAGTGTGGATGATATTAACCATGGTATTGCGTTTGCTGGACTTGTCTCGTATATTGAGGAGGTGCGTATGGACAGTTTCATTGCACCAGTGTTCAAACTAATGGACCTGGTGAATCTCTATCGTACCAGGCTGGAACAACTGGGAACGCACGAGACAGGGCGTATACATTCCACCAAACTGAAGAACAGAATACTGAGTTACTTCCCAGACATGAATGCTCACATCCAAGGCCGTGATGTGGTCCTCATATGCAACAAGGATGTCGGTGCTGCATTGAAGAAAGCATGCGAGCATGATACTGACAATGATGCTGTTCATCTAGCCAGAGCTGCTAAGATAGTGAGGAAAGACATGTTGAAGATGAAGAATGAGTTTAGTGGCTCATTTGATGCCCATTCCCAGGAGAAGTCGGTGCCAGTTTCACTCTTGGAACTAGTGTCCATGGTGTTGAATGGCACAAACATCACAACCCAGCTCAGTTCTGCATCTATGCCTCAACCAGCTATCACCCTCTCACAGCTACTCATGTACAACTGTTCAGCACACCAGAGCAAAGCTGCCACCACAGCTAGGCACAGCCAACAGAGAGAGACACCACTGGCCATATATTTGGGAACCATGATTCATACGAAAACCCGTAAACGAGCCCTTGTGGACACTCTTTAGCCTGGGACTATTTCTGACTATGCTGAGCAAGTGTTCATACCACATATCATGTTACAGCAGCAGCATGTTAGCAGATTGGATGTGGTATGGGATGAGTATTCTCCTGAAAGTCTGAAGGCTGAAACTCGTAGCAAGAGAGGGAAGGGAGTTCGTAGACGTGTTGAGCCACAATGCCATTCCTGGAAACTGGCAGGAGTTTCTCCGTATCGATGACAACAAGGTTGAGCTGTTTTCCTTCTTAGCAACTTACATTTCAGCCCTTGACACTGGCAAGCAGATAATCACCACCCATCGTGCTGAAGTCATCTGTACTCGATCCTGAGATACATCAGGTCTTGCACCATGCTCCCATGAGGAGGCTGACACCCGCATCTTTCTGCACTTAGAAGATGCTGTGAAGGAAGGGTACACCAAAGTATCAGTACGGACAGTGGACACAGATGTACTAGTCCTTGCAGTGACAGCAGCCCAACGCCTCAACACCACTGAGCTGTGGGTTGCATTTGGAACAGGAAAACGTTTCCGGCATTTAGCAGCTCATGAGATGTCAAAGGCACTAGGTCCTGAGCGATGCATGGCCTTACCTATGTTTCATGCCTTTACTGGGTGTGACACTGTGTCATCTTTTTGTGGCAGGGGCAAGAAGACTGCGTGGGACACATGGATGAATTTTGATGAAATAACCACTGCCTTCTGTGACTTAGCTGCCACTCCAGATATCAGTGTCATCAATGATTGGATGAGCCTCTGGAACGATTTGTGATATTGCTCTATGACCGCACTAGCAGCCAGGAATCAGTCAATCAGGCACGCAAGCAGCTGTTCACCCAGAAAGGTCCAATCGATGGACTTCCCCCAACAAAGGCATCACTAGTACAGCACACAAAGAGGGCTGCCTACCAAGCTGGTCACTGCTGGTGACAATTAATGGTTGCAGCCCCTGAACTCCCATCTCCGGGTGACTGGGGGTGGAAGCGATGGGAAGTTCACTGGACAACTCTACCAGAAGCAACCCAGGCATGTCGTGAACTCCTCAAGTGTGGGTGCAAGAAGGGGTGCAGCAAAGGAAGGTGCAAGTGTGCCAAAGCATCACTTCAGTGCACTGCCCTTTGCCACTGTGGTGGATCATGTTCTCAGAACTAACCAACATTATGAATTTTTTTTTTTTAGTAGTTGCTAGCATGTTATGAAGAGTACCACTGCATTTCCCATCCTTTAAAATGTAGGATTAGCCATCAGAATCTTGTTTTCAAACCAACATGTCTCTAGAAATAATAATGGATGGCGGCCATTTTGAAAACGGCTGCCATTTTTGTTGCGAGCGAAATGTGCGATGGCCCTATAGCCAAAAATCTTTCCTAGGGTGTCCTCTCCATGTGTGCCAAATTTCACGCTTGTATCATCAAAGGCACGATTTTTTCATGTATCTGCTTGACTAGTAATGATAAAGTGCAATACATAGATCAGTTAAAAGCAGATAAATCCCTTGACACAATCAGAAAGTTAGCAGAGAGAGAAGAGAGGGGATATAGAATGGTGAATGGTGTGTTGGTGCAAAGAAAAGTGGTGGACTGGGATCTTAACAGGGAAGTCTTAGTTGTTCCCAGACCCAGAGTCAATGGTATCCTTGTCACTGCTCATGACAACAATGGTCACTTGGGCCCAGATAAAGTCCATAAGATGCTAGCCAAATACTATACATGGCCTAATATGAGCACAGACGTCATTGATCATTGTAGGCAATGTGACAAATGCCAGAGATTCTCTCAATACACACCCCCAAAAGCACCTCTTGTCCAGAGGCCCATATTAACAGAACCCTTTGAAGTCCTTGCTGTGGACTTAGTTGGACCTCTCCCTAAAGGGAAGGGTGGTTGCCAATTTCTACTTACCTGTGTCTGCATGGCCTCCCGTTGGCCAGAAGCCATCCCTTTGAGATCTATAACAGCAAAAAGTGTTGCTGAAGGTTTAGTCCATGTATTTAGTAGAACCTCAATCCCTGAAGTCATCCTGAGTGACAGAGGCTCACAGTTTCTGTCCCGCACTGTAAAAGAATTGTGCACTATGATGGGTATCAGTCATTTGAAAACAAGTCCCTACCACCCTCAAACAAACGGGGCTATTGAAAGATTTCATAGAACCCTTAAATCAATCTTGACCAAATCAATAGCCAACAATCTAGACTGGGTTCAGCAAATCCTTTTCTGTCTATTTACCTTAAGGCAGATGCCAAACAGTGACAGTGGTCTAAGTCCCTTTGATTTAGTCTTTGGGTTCAGGGTAAGAACGCCTCTTGATGCCCTTTACTTTGCGATTGTAGAAAATAACCACAAAGCTTTGAATGTCACAGATTGGGCACTTACTCTTAGTCAGAACCTTCAAAACTTGAGAGATACTGCAGCTCTCAGGTCTGCAACTGCCAAAAACCAAGAGATTTGCCTTAGCAGATAAAAACAGCAAACCCAGGTCCTTCAAGGTGGGAGACCAAGTCCTTTACAGAATCCCTGGTCTTTCTTCCAAACTCTCAGATTCTTGGGAGGGACCCTATGACATTGTGGAAAAGTTTGGTGATGTAAATTATAGAATAAATAAAGGACCCCATAAAAAGTCTGGCAAGATGGTACATATCAATACATTGAAAAAATATTTTACAAATACGGTGTGCAGAGTTGGTGTTGTGCTTGATGATAACAAAGATGAAAACCCCAAATTGCAGTTGAATGGTACTTGTCCCGGATTCAATCAACAGGAACTTGATAGTATGCTTTCAATGTTTCCCCATGTGTTTTCTGACATTCCAGGAGAAGCTCTCAATGTTGAGATGGCCATAGAAACCGGATCTTCACCCCCAATAGCTCTGGTTTATTTCACTGTACAATAAGTATACTGTACCAGACAACCCTGCACACCAATACACAAAATTCGGGTTAGTAATAAAATAATACAGCAAGGAAAGAGATACACAAATTTGGGATGATGGTTTGATATCAAAACAAATAATATGTCCAAAAGTCTTGCACTCATCGTTCTTGATCATTGTAGCAAACCTCCATACAGCATAATGTAGTAAAGTGGCAATACTGTAATTGAAATGTATTTGAATACTTCAAAATATGCTCTGTAAAAAATATTTCTAAAACTTTAAGTGATAATCATATAGTTAAAGACATTGAATAATTATGCCACGTCTTCCCACTACATATAGGTGAAGTGTGAGAGGTGTACATGAGTGTATTGTGTGAGACATTTGTGTGAGTGCTACACAAGATGCATGCTCAAGTACATCACACTCTAATTATACTTTAACATGCTGCTATACCTCATAGATTGTGATGGTCCCATGCTCAATCTCACCATTTGTGGATGAGAAAGTACTAGTGAGTGATTTACTTAATTAACTTTAATGCATAATGAGAAAATATTATACCTTTGTAATTCAATACGTTCTAACACCATTCGATTTTAAAATTCCATATTATTTTCATTTTTGTGTGTTTAAAATTAACGTCAAACTTTTTAAGTAATGAAATTAATTTTTGAGGCGTAAAGATAATATAGACTATGGCAAAGGATTAATGCTAAACCATTCTACCAGACTCTACTCTGCCAGGTATATTTATTGCACTTCTTTGTAGATGATGGCTAGCTGTGCACTTTCCAGAGACAAACTACTCATCTTTACAATTATTATATGCTTGCATTACCCACCTAAACTTTGAACCCAGGAGTAAAAACTGGCTACTTCAAAATTATGCCTGTTCTGCTTCTTGTGCATTTGTCAAGACAGAAGTAACAGATAAAAACTAGCAAATACACTGTAAAATGTTTAGCCATATCTATAATTTCACAACTTAGCCCAAGTTTCATAGAGAAAGAAGTCGGGGGGGGGGGGGGGGGGGGGGGGGAGGGGGAACCTGGAATTTCCCACCCACCTCGCAAAAATTGCCAATTTACTTGCTTAAATCAGCTACAATATTAAAACAACCACAAAGAAGTGAAAAAAAGTGACTAATTGCAGTAAAGCATCATTCTGTTTAAATTTGACTTATAATTCAGTAAAGATAATATTTTTTTTACTGTAACCTTCAATGGTAATTCTCATCATTGATGCCTAATTAGTTCACTTAGCAAGTGTTCCACTATTATTACCAGAGATGTAGACCAAAGTTCACCCATAAAAGTCGTTAAAAGTGATTATGAAGACTGTTCCTTCTAAGATGAATGTTAGAGGTAGAGTTAGAAAATTCACTGACATTCTCCTTTACGGAAAATCAGTCATGTGTAGTTATACCAGATTATCGAGCAGCCAATTGAACATGCAGCTTAAAGAATATACCAAACCATCTGTGACTTGCAATTTTATGCTGAAGAAGACTTAATAATTTAGTGGATGACTGGTGAAGTAACTCCAAGTGCAATTCTGAGTAATTAATTGCTTGCAAATTATGAAATTTCTCAAACATGCCAGAGGAATTAGTGCAAGAACAAGACATTAGTGACTAATTCTGAAACTAAATATACTACTTAAATCTGACTAAGTATTTTGTAAATAATTAATTTTACCCACCACAATAAAACATAACATAGTTAAATTATAGATGCAATAGAATGCTGACACCAATTTTCTACATTAAAATATTGAATTAATTCGGCATTTTAATTTATCATCAAAAGTTAGATAAAGAAACTCTATGTCTATCAAAAAAATCTTTAATAATAAGAACCTATCATCTAGCACTTGAAAAAATGTGGAAAAGTTATACAGTCAAACCTCCGAACAACAGCCATGCACGAGGACGAACCCTTTGGCCTTCGTAGAGAATTTGACCTTATTTCGGAGTTTTTTTTTTGGCTACTATTTTTTTTAAAGAATTTGACAAAATAACTAATGGATTGAGTTTTTTTGGATGATGAATTGATGTAGCTATTAATGTTAGTTTATTGTGGCTTTGAAATCATGCAATGCCAATCTTGGTTGACTCCATTAAGTGACCTCGACTTTCTAGAAATGTTTTGATATCTTCCAAAGCCCTTGTAGGTCTTCACATTTGAAATGGGCAATTGTTCACTATCATCTTCTTCATCTTCGTCACATTCTTCTTCGCCACCTACCTGGCCAAGCTGATGCATGAAGTCTTCTTCCCATGTCAAGCTGTCCAGGTCATTGCATACCGGTATTGAATCTTCCCCATTGATGTACTCATCTGAGCTGCAGCAGTTAGGCACTACATCATGAATGAGGCTGGTAAGGTCGGCTTCAACATCCACAGCTGAGAATGGGTCATCTTCCTCCATGCTGCAGGAAACAATATCCATCTCTGAATTGAGGATACCAGCTTTCCTGAAACATTTTGAAATTGTCTGAATTGATACGATTGACCATCCTGGGCAACCCATGTGGGCTTGGTTGGGCGCTCGGAAGACGCTTGGGCTCACAGGTGGGCTGGTATCAGGATGAGGTTGCTGCCACCAGAGTCAAACAGTGAGTGTGGCTTGGCTGTCCTAACTCCTCAAGCTACGTTTAACCAAAGGTAAGTTGGATTAAGCTTTAATGCAGGGCGTACCCTGACAAAGTGATAAAGTATAACGACAGCCAAAACACAGTTAAAAATTTTCTAGGAATATTACTGAACTGTTTACCTATACCTACTACAATGTTGTACATATTGGTTACAATTGAGACATAATAAACGTTTATAACATTTGAGGTAAAACTTGACTAAATTTAAAATAAATATACCAAGAATCACGTTGATAATGAGTTGCCTATCAACCTCCAAGAATGGCTCCTCCCAAGTAACTGACTCCTCCCACCTACCTGACGCCTCCCACCCAAATGACTCTTTGGAATTAGAACCACAAACGGACAGTACAAGTACATGAATGTCAAATTTGGGCTATACCTTGGTGTAAAAAGTCACAATTCATGAATATCATTATAATGTTACTTTGCCAAATGGTAGCATATAGATGGGTTGCGGCGCGAACGGTGACGTCATTAGTTTACATCGCAACCATTGCTAGGTCGCCATTTTGGTGGTCAAGTCTACCCGGTGGGCACTGTGAAGGTAGTAAAGTGTGATCTGTTTCTGGACTTCGCTGTTTCTAGCTAGCAATGCCACAGACTTGTGTTGTAGTAAATTGTAAAAATAGGTTCAGCAAAGAGTCTAATAAAAGTTTTTATCGCTTTCCTGTGGATCCTGACCAAAGGATAAAGTGGGTAGCCTCTGTCAACAGGAGTCCTTCAGAGTACAGTCGTGTCTGTAGTGATCATTTCGTTAAAGTATAGCTAAATTTTATTTAATTTGTGTAGAAAAGCCTTCAAAAGATCCTTCTCATCTTGATTATGCTCCTTCTGTTTTTGTTGGTGGTGTTTCGAGTTCAAGTGGTGGTCCTAACTCTAGTGTTTTGGCTAGGCATGCAAGACTAACTAAGCGTAATAGTAGAGCTAAAGGATTGGACGCAGCAGAAGCGCTTCTTAGTTTGCAGAAATGACCAAGAATTGGAAGGACTGAAGGTTGTGACAGTAGTGTGAGAGAAGATTTAGTTGAAGGTGATGCTACTCATAGAACTGATATACAAGGAACTGAAGTTTTGGAGAATAATGAGAGCATGCTGATTGTGACGTTGTAACTAAATCTGACCCAGTGTGCTATGATCAATGTGACAGTAGAACTTCGGAACAATTGAGAACATTAGAAAAGACAAAGAGAAGCTTGAATGTAAGTGTGCATCATTAGTGTTAGAGAATGAAAGACTAAGCTCTCAATATACACAGTTGTTAGCTGCTAATTGTCAAGCTGTCAGAAGGAACACAGAGCTAACTCTTGAGAACAGCCATCTTCGAGCACAAAAGTTTGGTTCCAGCTTAATTGAAAAGGATGACAACCAAACTTTGTTTTACACTGGCCTTCCTACTTATAAACTATTTTCTACGTTATTTGAATTTTTATTGCAGCCAAACTACAATCTGTATCATCATGGCACACCAAATATTGATCACTTTGTTGCTGTGCTTGTGTATCTTCGATTACATACCCCAATGGATGACCTGGCATATCGATTGCAGACCAGCAAGTCCAGAGTATCTCATCTTTTTCATTCATGGATGGATACTATGTATTGTAATTTACAGCCTCTTGTTACATGGCCAGACACTGCAACTTTGCGAGAAAACATGCCTGCAGCATTTAGGAAACATTTTTTAAATGTAAAGTGCATTATAGACTGTTTTGAAATATTTATACAGCGACCTGTTTCATTTCATGCCCGAGCTGCTACTTATTCTAATTACAAGAAGCACAATACCGTTAAAGTATTAATAGGAATTTCACCCTCTGGCGTCATTTCACAAGCTTGGACAGGAAGAGTGAGTGACAAAGTGATTACAAAAGAGAGTGGCTTTCTTGACAATATCGAGTATGGAGATGTGATTTTAGCTGACCGTGGATTTAATATTCATAATGAGTTAGCTTTGATTGGAGCCAGGTTACAAATTCCTGCATTCACAAAAGGAAAGAAGCAGTTGTCAAAGGAAGAAGTGGAAATATCCAGATGACTAGCATGTGTACGTATACATGTAGAACGGGTCATTGGACAGTTAAGAAGAAAATATGAAATTTTACAAGAAACTCTCCCAATTTCTTTGATCAAGAAACTGTCAGATGGCTGTGTGGGCCAGCCTACATTTAACGCAGAGAAGATAGAGGGAGAGCCTAGGAAGGAGGCAAAGGAAGTATCTAAAGAGAAAACAGAGAGGCAAGCAAGAGAGAAGAGGAAGAAGTCAAGTGCGCAGGCGCACATACAGAGAAGAGGAGTAGACAGAACTTAGAGACAAACACCATGTTATACCCATACTTAGTCATGTCAGAGTCGTGTATTAATTGTTTTGTTGATTGCTGTGTATTGGTCACGAGTTGTTTTTTGCAAGTCACGTTTCCTTATTTATGTCGTCATCGGGGGCGGAACACTCGAACTTGTATTTAAGCCGCCCTCCTCGTGGTTGTGTTTCAGTGTTCTAATTATCATAAAATAGTTACGACTGAAGTGATTCCGTTTCGACGGCTAGAATACTCTGGTGGCAGCGAATCATAAGCTGCCTGCCAGAAGTGTGCGCGCAACCTGACACTCCAAGGAGCTAAGGGCCCACAAACTGTACCGCGACTATTGACAAAATTATTTTTGTTATAGCAGCACTTACCAATTTGTCACAGACTGTTGTACCTTAACAAAATTGGTTTTGATTTCTTTTTTATTTAATGTAAGTCAACATTTTGTGCATTAAAATCATTCAGGTATTTGAAAACCAAACAAATGAAAAACACAAGTAAACACACACACACAAAAACAACAACAATTATGTTTGTACACATGGACTACAAAACCATTCTCCTTCAGGTTACTCTGTCAGTCCAACACAACCAAAATGAAACCATTCATAGGGGCAATCTGGAGAATCGCAAGCTACCATGCTTCCATAAGCAGTTTCCTTGCACAGACAAAAAATACCATCATCATTGTCATCCTCAGTGTCATTGGAGTGTGGATCATGAGCTTTGCCTGTTAATTGAAATTTGTTCGTGAGTAGAATATAGTTAATAAAAAAAAGTTGTAAATTTTGGCAAAATAGATTTCATATCCTCTGGATCCACTTCTATATGCTCAATGTGAATGCTAGTTGTTGTCCAACACACAAAGTCACAGTATTGCTTGTTACAAATAATCATCTGTGCTTGGACTTGAATAAAATAGTCATGAGATTTTTTGAGCTGAAGGTTACCATCTTCATCTTTCTCTAAATAGAAATGAGGGTCATTTATTTCTGAAATACTTGAATTACAATATGAATAAGGACATTTAATTTCAAGAAGGCCTTCACCACAACAATCACAATTAACAATACCATCAGGAGTTGCACCAAGATATGCTCCAAATAAATGTGAAATCCACACAACCTCACTCTAAATCCAAGGTGTTGAATGGCGAAATGAGATTGATATTGCTTCCTGGCTTTATCCTCATTCAAACACCCCCATTTAAGTGCTGGAATATTCATATTAGGTTTAGAATATTGCATGATGTTCTTAAAAAGAGAATTTGGAAACACTTTTTCTTGACACTTGGTTACTCAATGGAGGCTGTAATATGACCAAGTCTGTGATCAAACCACAAAATAGAGTTTGACTGCCCAGAGTAGCTTTTTCAAGAAAATTTGCTTGCTCTACTTTCATTTTAGTTCTAATTTGAGGAGTGACTGATCGAGGCTGAGTAGAACTTTCACGAGAGTGACTTGGGCGATCTAGACTTATATTGGCTACTGGACAAGGTTCAACCTAAAAGAAAATAAATCAGAAAAAAAAATAAAAAAAGGTAACAAAAATAATATTACGAATAAAATGCTCAATGAATTATGAGTAACCTTTTTAGAATAAGCCTGGTTCCATAAGCATGGCTGTGATGTATATGTTAATGTAGCTAAGCCCAGTCGAATAAAGGCTTCAACCTTGAACCGCGACTACACCACGTAGGATAACGTGAACCCTTACACTGGAAAAATATCCAGATTTCCTGTATTTTGACGCTTCAGGAAATGTATAGGATAGTTAGTTGTCATCTTTCCTGTACATGTTGTATACCCTCCACGCCATGTTTCCCTGTTTCAATCCTATACCTTCACGACACATGAATTAACCTTAACATGTACTATATGCTTGCAATTCATAAATCCTGTACTTATCAGACACAACATGACAGTCCAACTATTCTATATATGTTCTATAGCAGGATAATACAATTTTCTATGCATTTGTCAGTTACTACAGGACAGCCCACTTGATTCTACACCTGTCCTTGTATTGTTCATATAAACTGCACTTGTCCTTTCCTACAGTAAACTTCATAAACTCTAGACCTGTACTGTACCACAGCACTCCACTTACCGTGCACCTGTCCTTGACTTCGTGATACTTCATTTTACCTATCATTAATCCTGGACAAGTACACTTCATATAACGTGCACCTATCAGGTACTCTAGAACATGCAATGTTGCCCAGTATCTGCACTGTACTACGACACTCCACCTTACCGTGCACCTGTCCTTGACCTCCTGATACCTCATTTTATCTATCGCTAATCCTGGACAAGTACACTTCATATAACGTGCACCTGGCAGGTACTATAGGACATACAATGTTTCCCAGTATCTGAACTGTACTACGACACTCCACCTTACAGTGCACCTGTCCTTGACCTCCTGATACCTCATTTTATCTATCGCTAATCCTGGACAAGTACACTTCATATAACGTGCACCTGGCAGGTACTATAGGACATACAATGTTTCCCAGTATCTGCACTGTACTACGACACTCCACCTTACAGTGCACCTGTCCTTGACATCCTGATACTTCATTTTACCTATCGTTAATCCTGGACAAGTACACTTCATATAACGTGCACCTGGCAGGTACTCTAGAACATACAATGTTTCCCAGTATCTGCACTGTACTACGACACTCCACCTTACAGTGCACCTGTCCTTGACCTCCTGATACTTCATTTTGTCTATCGCTAATCCTGGACAAGTACACTTCATATAACGTGCACCTGGCAGGTACTCTAGAACATACTATGTTGCCCAGTATCTGCACTGTCTATGAACACTCTCCATCCTTAACCGTGCAACCTGTCTTACTTCAATATCCTTCTGTTGGTGGTTCTATCGTTAAAGCGGTGAACAAGTACACTTCATATAACATGCACCTATCAGGTACTCTAGAACATGCAATGTTGCCCAGTATCTGCACTGTACTACGACACTCCACCTTACAGTGCACCTGTCCTTGACCTCCTGATACCTCATTTTACCTATCGTTAAACCTGGACAAGTACACTTCATATAACGTGCACCTATCAGGTACTCTAGAACATACAATATCTGCACTGTACTATGACACTCCACCTTACAGTGCACCTGTCCTTGACCTCCTGATACCTCATTTTATCTATCGCTAATCCTGGACAAGTACACTTCATATAACATGCACCTATCAGGTACTCTAGAACATGCAATGTTGCCCAGTATCTGCACTGTACTACGACACTCCACCTTACAGTGCACCTGTCCTTGACCTCCTGATACCTCATTTTACCTATCGTTAAACCTGGACAAGTACACTTCATATAACGTGCACCTATCAGGTACTCTAGAACATACAATATCTGCACTGTACTATGACACTCCACCTTACAGTGCACCTGTCCTTGACCTCCTGATACCTCATTTTATCTATCGCTAATCCTGGACAAGTACACTTCATATAACATGCACCTATCAGGTACTCTAGAACATGCAATGTTGCCCAGTATCTGCACTGTACTACGACACTCCACCTTACCGTGCACCTGTCCTCTACCTCATTATACTTCATTTTACCTATCGTTAATCCTGGACAAGTACACTTCATATAACGTGCACCTATCAGGTACTCTAGAACATGCAATGTTGCCCAGTATCTGCACTGTACTACGACACTCCACCTTACCGTGCACCTGTCCTTGACCTCCTGATACTTCATTTTATCTATCGCTAATCCTGGACAAGTACACATCATATAACGTGCACCTATTAGGTACTCTACACTGTAAAAACTGGGGTGTTTAGTTACACCCTAAGTGGGGTGTACTGAAACACTTTTTTGCATTGGGGTGTATTGTTACACTCATAGGGTGTGCTGTTACACTCACACTGCGAAACACTCTATGATCATACCAAAAGGAGTGTATTTTTATCAGGAATAATAGGTAATACCTTTTCAGGAATACTTCTTTACATACCAACATTTTATAATGAACCTGTTGACTTATAATTTCCCATTATTATTTGTTGTTGGTTTTGTTTTATTTGTTGTTTTACTTTCCATTGCAGCAATAAAGGCAAGCTGGTATAACATGGAGCTTTGGATGAAGAACATAAATATTCATACTCGTTACTGTTGTACTGTGCCAAGTATATTTTATTCATTTGATCGCAAATAAACTGAGATTCATTAAAAAAATCTTTACTACACTGCTTGAAGGTGCTCGTTTTACTAAATTGAGGAAACTATTACACTAAAGATTTACTGCATAGTTTACTCATT
>WLWD01002502.1_pt1 | contig 29522 bp, 12 predicted proteins | sample 6712731 | NCBI WGS metagenome assembly WLWD01 (sample SAMN12718690, study PRJNA576275) | sponge metagenome | isolation source: marine sponge | host: Mycale hentscheli | place: New Zealand: South Island, Marlborough, Capsize Point | collected 2014-11-01
GCATAACAACAACTGCTCACGTGAACTTTAATTGTAGATTACTTCAGGATTAAATATGCGGAATGACATGAATACTAGCTAGGAGGCGGCGGTGTGCAAGAGACCCTATGTGTTCATAGTCATAGATACTTGGAAATATAAGAGGATTAGTAACTACATATCCGAAAGCTGCGCGACAGTCATGAAATTCAGGGGCGTCGGTAGTCTCGCGGGCCAGACCCTTTACCTAATCGCTCCGCTCGGAAGGGTCCGGTTACCCCAACGCATCCGTTTGGCTTTTCCCCAGGATTCCGGGGGAACGTATAAAATGTGTACTTCTTACGTCAAGTTTAATTGTGTGTGGGCGTCCATAAAATATGCGTACAAATATTTTCAGCTAGTCCCACCTCTGCACTTGTTCTTGTATGAGAGCTCCGAGCTGAAAAGCGTCCTAAAAATTGAGAGTTCCGAAAAAGGACAGTAGTTGAAGTGACTGATTGCACACTAGTGGCATAGCCTCAGCTAGAACCTCCATCATACAACACCAGCTCGCAAAGATTTATGACAGGACGGTAAGAAAATCCGCAAGGTTTCCCCATTATTACAAAACGGGTGCGTTGGAGTAACCAGACCCTTCCTAGCAGAGCGATTAGGAAAAGGGTCTTCCCCGCGAGACTAGGGCATTGGGGCCGAGCAGCTATGACCACACCAATATTTTAACAAAAGGCGCGTCTATTCTACTCTTTACATGAACGCGTTCTCGTTATCGAACTTGGGAGGTCGAAATCGAGCTGCTACTACATAGGAGTCTTTCCATTCAGTTATTTGCCACACATATTTCAGGAAAATAAAACTATAACTGCCATCAAAGGCAGGCATTTGTAAGTTCTAATTTGGATCAGTTTTTTTTGTTTTTTGTTTTTTGTTATTGTTGTTTTCTTATAAGTTCAACTAGCTATATTAACTATGATTATATACACTCTACATAATAGCTATATTACTATAATTTATCATTATTTATTCGAATGAACCTACTGATTATTATAAAATTGTTTGCTTTGTAATATGGCTTGTACTGAATTGTTTGGTGTGATTACAGTGGCATTTGAATGTATTAGATACTCAGAGTATTTTGTTTATTTGATAAAAAACCACTGTATTGTTTTTCTATTAATAAAACTCGTTACTTGAACAAATGAGTGGGTGTGGTTATAGTGTTGTTATAATGGCCGCACCAATAAGATCTGGCTTCCTACTCCCCTGAAATTTGGCCACTTCAGACCGTCCACGGGGAGAAGCAGTGACTTCCTCTAGTTTTTCATGATGCCAGATATGAAGTAAAAAGTTTATCTTGTAACATAATATCAACTGAAACATCTAACCTCTATTCCGCAGCTGTTTATTCATGCTGCTTGCTACTTTTCTGACTTTATCAGATTGGTGTAGGGAAAAGTGAAACTTTGACTGGAGAACTTGGTTTCATACTCTCTACTTATTTTTTTGTAAACTGTTGAACCACACCCATATTTTATGTATGCTTTACCGAACAGCATAAGTTGTTACTGCTTCTGATGTCTATTTCTATCTTGTTTATCACTTGATAAAATTATGAATAATACTGCAAAATTCCAAGAGCTATTTTTTAAATAATGTAACCATTGAAAATATAATAATAAATAATATTAAATTGTGGGGGGTTGGGGAACATGTCACCCAATTCACCCACTCTGGATCGGCTCTTGTTGGTGAAGGCTCTTCTTGAAATGAATTTCTACTGTAATAACAAGTCACTTCTGGTGACCCTAAGTTATTCTACATCTGTTTGGTCCTCACTGCATAGCCAGATCATCACTGTATGAACTGAGCACACATTAGATAGCATTTTGAGCTAAAGATATTGCAAAAAAAAAAAAGAGGACAATGAAAACATAAAAAATATTTTTTAAAGATACACCATCAGATTGTCATTGATAGTGAAGTAAAACAACAATGACTAGAGCAAAGAGTGAAAGAACATCTTGAGGCCGGTAAGAAAGGCAAGATAATCATTTACTGTTCTCAAATTTATTGTTAATTTTTTAACTGAGTATAATTGATGCCACTTCAAATTTACAAGTAAAATTGTTTGCTAATAATTGTTGTAAACTTACATGCCCACAAGGTGGCTACAAACAATAATCCAGAATATAATTATTATTTATCCTATTCCGCACCGTCATAAAATTATGAACTCTGAACCTACGCACATTTGCCAATTCTGTTTCTTGAGTAGATAAAATTACATAGATTGAAATTCTGTAGTAATTTGAATCTGCCCCAAAACATTGGTGGCAACGAAATTTCCTGGCAATTCCCTGGGTTTTCACACTACAATCATGCATAACATTGCCACAAAATATTTGAGAGGTGGGGCACCAAAGTATTTTGGCTGGAAAGGGTCACAGGACCCGATTAGCGTATGATACGTAGTAAAAATGTAATTGTTGTAATTGGTTTCTAAAGTTTGATTAGTTAAAATTACAATTATGACATGTTACTAACTGTCACAAAGTTATTTCTAGATGTGTTAATTTTGTTAAAATCTAATTGTTCAACTACTACTCACTAACAAATTCTATATTACCATAACTACATAACAATCTGTTACAAGCTTCACTAAAACAAATTTGGACATTGAACGTTCATAGCGTTTAGCTACATCATATAGCTTCATAAACACTCGGCACTTCTATCTCAGGAAACGAAGTGGCAGGTACTTCAATTCTGACTTGCACTTTTCCATAAGCTGAGCACTCTTCCATAACAACTTCACCATCCTGAACTTCAACTTTCTTTTTCTTTGACTTCTGTGGCTTTTTATGTTGATCATATTTCACATCTCTCTGATTAAAACTCCTACTAGTTCTATTAAAGTTAATGATGATAAGATATAGCTAGTTAATGAAAAATGGACAGTAACAAAACAGACACCTATACACTCCCTTTTTAAAAACATAGACAAGTATATTATCATATTGCAAGTTGTTTGTTCTCATTTGCTACTGTATAATACAGCTACTTAGTACAAAATTATGAAATTTACGAAAATAGCAATTTTATTTACTCCTATATAAATGTTGATGGTTAATTGTTTGTGATGAATATATTTTGTCAAGAGTAAAAATATACATAACAACTTCATGAGTTGAGTTGCTCTGATCAAAATAAGTCATAGTGACCCTTTGTACTACTGCTAGGGTTATCTTAGCAACTAGCATGTACAGGTTGTCAAACTCTCAAATTTTACATGTATAGAAAACTGAAATAAAAATTGTCCTGAAGTATTATAAACTGTCAGTGACCATAATTCTTTTATAAACATCAGAACCTGCTTAATGGCTATTATTGCTACATTTCTATACAAGTGCTATTGTGCATGTATGACTTACAGTTCCATGAAAAAAAGAAGTCATTTTTCTTCAAGCATATGTGGCTTGATAATTTTATCAATTAGCTATGTGAATTAAAAATTAGAGACAAACATTTTATTGTCTGCATGACTATTGCCAATAATAATCTCTAAAAGCACAAAAAAAGAATAATTCTATAGAAAACATATTTTAATCTTCCCATTAGTACAAAGTCATACATCAGCAGTCAGTGTGTCAACAGCTTAACAGAAGCATCAAAGTTAAATATTAAAAAAATTGAATAAAATCTACTGTGACTAACAAGATCAATTCACTTTACTTTTGTGTTGTAAAAAATGATATTATATTTTAAGAAACAATTAATGTAACCATAAAAATCTTCAATAGCTAAATGGGCATGTGCAATGAATAAAATATAACCCCAATTCACTTAATTGTTGATCAAATTGTATGTCAGTTACAAAGAGTAAAATGGACTAAAAACATAACTCAATCATATAGCTACTTACTTTAATTTGCACCCAAGCGCTATAACTATGGCCATAAGTGTAGTTATTATAGCAGAACCAATTGCAGTTAAACCAATTATGCTGCCAATGCAGATTTCACATGCCTGTGATGTTTGGTGTCCCATTTGAAAAGTGTTAGCTCCAGTCATGGTAAATTTACTACTAATTTCGACAGAAAACTTTTTTGAAGTAATATTCAATATTGAGTTGCATACCATTGGTGTTAATTCAATACTGCAATCCATGCAAGGATTCATAATAGCAATTCTATTGTTTTCTGTTAAAGTGAATTTGTTGCAAATATCAGAAATTCTTCCACTTTCACTTTCATAGGTGTAGAAATAGTACACAGTGTGAGGTTCAAGAACAGGAGGAATAGTAACTTCAATATTTCCACCAGCCATGTCGTTATGAGAAAAACTTGCTGAAAAGTGTCCTAATGCTATTATATAAATAAAATGTAGCTATAGATATAAGTGCAAGTAATTTAGACCTATGATACAGGCAAGAAAAAATCAGCTTTGAATTTTTATTCAACTTTTTAATCAACAATGTGGTATTATATTTTTTTTAAAGTTACACAAACTAAAATATGTACATGTATAGATTATTAAAATTGGTATCTAGTTAGATTCAGGCTAAGAGTTACAACCAAGGACAGAACTCTTAAATTGTATAAGTAATACACATGCTTTTCATTATTTTATTTTCTAATGGCCCTCAATTTTATCATTGATCTCAATGATTGTGATCATGTACTTGCAGTAATCAAGTGTAAGTTTGTGCAATGATATTCTAACTCTCCAGTAGTCTAGACTCTCTCTCTCTATTAGTCCACCTAAGATTCAGGACACTCCATATTGGATGCTATGATGTATGGGTCCTGAAAATATCACCAAGTTACACTGCACTCTACCTTTTGCATCATACTCATACCTGCACTGTGCCTTGCATATAATTTATATATATTATATATATAATGATAATAATAATAAGCTCTGAGTAAAATCAAGATTGGTACATCTGGTATGCCCATATTTTGCATGATTAGCAATTATAGAATTTTCAATGCTGGAGGCAGTGAAATTGGTTAAACTGCAACGAAGTAGGTAGTTACAACTACACTACAATAACTGTGTAGTGTTTTTTTAATCCTCACTTTTTACTTGCTTGCTTACTTAAGTAAGTTTAAGTGCATTGCAGCATATATATACATTATTATATATAATAATATATATACATATTATATATACTATTATATAGCAGAGCAAAGGACACTCCTCTATAAAACACTAATTTATCCCTGAAGCTGGCTTCATCTGAGATATACATAATTGTGACAATATAATTATCCTCAAGAAAGCAATAATACTAATAAAAAATACTTGATGTAATTATAAATAGGTACTAAGATATTAATTTTATAATAGACCAGAATATTCGATATATTTTATTTAATAATCTTGGTCAAACTTCTAAACACCTCTGTAGACAATTAGAGTATCCATAGTTTTACTGACTTTGACTATGTAATTACATTACATAGCTAGTAAACCTAAGTATTTCAAAATAATACTACTAACAACAACCAGAATACAAATATGAAGCACCAAGCCCCTGTGGTACTGTTGAACTATTATGTTAAACTTACTTGTATTTCCTCTATGGACTAAATGACTCATGACAGATGTCAGCTACTAGTAAAGCATGTACACCAGGCATCAGGTGCTAGCTGGTTGTTAAAAACATATTTTTCCCCATAGCTTCTTCACTGTTTGTCTCTGACAACTAATTTTAGTATCAAAATGCTGGCCTATTTATGAGCTACATGTATCTACATTAACTTTTGAGGTAAGTGGTACCAAAATAAAGATATGACCCAAAAAACACACAAACCGTTAATTAATAATTAAGTGGTTTACATAATATTATAGTGATTTTGACTATGTTACCCCAGGAAGATTCCTTAAGACTTTTTTGTAAATATAGAGAATTTAATAAAGACAATTAGTTGAGTTTACTTTTGTTGTAATTTGTTAAAGGTTGACTCATCATTATGACTATACTAAACTTATGTACCATGAGCCATTATTACCATTACAGCTGATTAGAGACACACATCAATTCATCATAATCATGCATTCACACAGGCATACATACATAACATATACATACATACATACATACATACATCATACATATATAAATACATACTTACATACATCCATACATACTTACATACATACATGCACGCATGCGTGCACGCACATACATACACACACACATACATACATACATACACGTATACCTGAAATTTCCACTGTGTGTGGACCTATTGTTGGTTCACTTTCTCTATTACTTCTGTCCACACCAGACACTCTGAATTTATATTCCTCACAGCACACAGGCAATGCACCAACAGACATAGTGTTGTATGTGGCATTTAACTCTGTAACATCCACTTGTGTAATGCGAGTGTAATTGCATCCAATTCCAGTGATCATTATATTATATTTAGCAACACAGGATGATGCTATTCCACTTTGTAGGACGTCAAAATTAAATAACAATCCATTATTATTACTATGTACTGATTGCTGAATATTTTCCAACACTGGTGAAGTTGAAACATCTACATTAATAAAAGTATAAGAACTGAAAGGGTCATGTGCACCAGATATCCTATGGTGGCACAATTATAGTTAGGTATAATTTATAGCTTATTAAAATAAATGAACAGAAACAATTGTGATTATTGTAATAGCTAAATCACAAGTGATAGAAAATGTTATGACATGCAAATTTGCATATATAATTACTAAATTGGATATAATAGCTATTGTATGTTTATTTTTCATAGAATTTTCAAATGATACTAACCTAGGATCTCACTAAAAACTATACAATAAACCCTTGCCTTGGAGTCATAAGTAAGTAGCTACCTGTATCAATACACCAATCTATACCAATATTATTATAAGTGATTATTATATAAACCTGAGGGTGTTATGCATAGTAGAGTGTTGTTGTTTATACCACAATTATAAAAAAAAACTGTGAGATTATGAGTAGGGCCTGATGAATTATGCTTGAACTTTTTTGAATTATTCTTTTTATTACTCTAAATAATGCTGTTATTATTGTAGAAGAATAGTATATTATTATTCCATAAATTTCCTCTTTTATTCCTTTATTATTCCAATTAGAAATAAGTGAAATAGTATTGATTGTAGTAGCTGGTAGTTATGAAATGGAAGAGAAAGAGTATCAGACTCACTCAGTTATACTGAAATTACTCAATACAGAGGATTCAATAATAGCTAGCTAATTTTTCAGAGAACAGCTTAACCCTCCCAGTAATAATATTCAATGAATGGAAAACTAACACGCTCTGCTGCAGCTGAAAAAAAGTTCAATTATGAGAAACCATACCCGACTTTTGGGGGGAATTGTGGATTATGGAATTAAAGAAGTTTAAATGCTCAGCAGTGGATCCACTATCTCTTCCCTTCAAATTTGTAGGCTGGCTGGTAATATTATACATTTTGTGTCACTTGTGATGCAGTATGATACTTTAGTTGCTCAAGAGATTTGCTGAGCTGACAGCGCTCCCACACTGTAAAAACTGTTCAGTTAACATAACCAAAAAAATAGTTAAAACTATTTTAAAGTATTTCAAACTTTTTAGTTTTGGAAGTTCAACAGAGTGACCTACACTAACCCAGCTGCTATATTCAAGTAAAGAGGAATAACGTGAAGCACATGCTATCAACAAAAGTAGTTAAACTAACCACATGCCAAGAAAGTCATAGTTATGTGGATATAGTTGCTGCTTGCCTTTACTACTACTACCACCAGCCAGTTTGGGATGTATCAGCCCAAAGGTTCAAAAGTGTGTGATATCTTGCGAGTGTAAAAGGGATTGTAGGGGCCCCTGCCAGTTCACCCTGGTGAATGTGTCAGTCATTTTTTAGCCACCTATGTAATGGCCATTAATCCCAAATTGGTTCTCGGTACAAATCACAGTGATACATTTTTGACAAAGTCCTCAATGCTATTAAGTCATGCATCAATATTGTAGCTAATAATTAACAAACATAGCTAACAATAGGCCTAAAAGCCTTCACTTATATAAATATTTATGTAATAAGTTAAGTTAAAAGTGCTTCTAATTGAAAGTCCAAAGAATTACGCAGTAAACTTTGAATAGATATATAATGAATGATTAGAAAATTTTAGAATTAAAATTCATATTATAGGTAGAATGAACAGGTGCATATGTATAATGTAAGATAGATACAGTTGTTTTGACAGGACACTATGACAACAAAGTTGTATTAACTGAATGTTTCAACTTTTTCAAAGTCCTCAAGACTTTTGATGATGTTTTGTCATAACAGTAGTCCAGTTGGTAGTACCATAGGCACTATACATCAACCTAATAATCTTTTTTTTATACTATGGATTTGCATTCTCAAGTAGTCTTTAAAAAATTCAACTTGGTTGCCAAGAGGCAACTTTGGGTAACTCTGGAAAATTTTAAAAACAATCTACATAACCGAGATTAAAATTAATGATCGGATTCAAGAAAAAATTTATTTTTCCAAAATATCTAACAGGTTTTCTTACAATCATTTCTGATGGTATTTTCCAACTGAAAGTCCAGAACATTACGAAAATTCTAAAATAGCAGGCAATAAAAATGTTCACCTCCAACAAAAATAAATGTTTTTACATGTAATACCTATATAATCTAGTATAGGGTATTTAAGGTATGTAGATTTTATTGCTGGCTTTTTTTTTTTTCAATCTGAGACAAGGGACATGTTCCAATTCAGAATGGATTCCATGAAACTGATGTAAAGAAAAGCCTGTTTTTACTTATAATAAATCTAGCATAGGGTTTTAGGATATGCAAAATTCATTGGTAAAAGGCTGCATAAAAAATTGGCTGTGATGAAAATATTGTACTATAAGTAAAAAGTCATTTCTGCTTATTATGTGATTTTCAACTTAAATTAAGAGTGCACAGTGTTTAATGTCTGTTTCGCACTGGCATAATGGAGCATTAATCCATTCTGAAACTGATGTTGGAGACTGTGTCATGCCTTTGAGAGAACCTTTGCCTATCTTAGTGGCCATTTGTTCTTATTGAAGTAGCTATATATAAAGTTGGTGTGCTATGAGATTAATGAATTAATGTATCAGTCTCACTTATTGTTATAATGAATTACTCAATATGGAGGATTCAATCATGCTAACTACTCTTTTAATTAAAACCTTGAATGTCACCGTAAATATGTTCAATGAATGGAGAAAATATGCTTTGCTGCATCTGAAAAACAATTCACTTAGAGAAACTTAACCAGATATTTGGGGTAAAGTAGTAGCTATGGATCGAGGAATTATAGAATTTTAATATTATCAACAATCTGTTGGTGGATAAGTAAAAGCTTTTTTTGTCAATTCTGATGCAGAATGATAGTTGAGTTGCTCGAGAAGAGCACTCTCCAGATGAATTTCTGACTCTCAGCTTGAGCTGATGACGTTCCCAGTATTTTAAATTTTTCTCATTTTGGAGTACAATAACAGAGTGGTCAACAAAGGGCATCAATGAGAGGAGCAAACATGCTGGCAAAATGTTTATAATACCCTGGGACTTCTACTCCATTGCTTCAATTCCATTTCGAGCTGTTCAGCCAAAGTACATCTGCCTCTTTGGCTGCCATATCAAATTCACCTCTCAAGCATGTACATCATCTTAAATATTTCCCATGTGACACTAGCTAGACAAATATCACATGCCATTCAAATTGTGCCACCAGCCATTTTAGTGAGTCCAATTATGTTCAATGGAGTTGCATTCTCCTGCACATGTCTGCTGGTGACAAATAAATCCATAATACCTCATCTTATGAAACTACACAACGTGGGTAAAATTCGTTTTTTCATTGACCGGCTTGTCTCAGACCTCAATTAGAGAGAATAACATTAAAAATGGATTCTACAAACATAAAAAATCTTATACTGAAAAAATACATGTAATATTTTTGAGTCAGTCCATTTTATTTCTTTTATTTTGTTTTCAGTCATCATTGTAAAGTTTTCATAATGTGCCAGGCCTCAAATGAAAAATTAATATCAGGAATTAATTAGGCATGATAGATAACCCTAAATTGGACATATTAATTAATGTAGTATTTGTCGTTGTTTTTAGAGCCAATTATTTTCATAGCAACCATTTTAAATTTTGATCAAGCTTGCTACTTGGGCAACCCATCTCAATTTTGTTGTGAAACCACTTGGGATTAAAAATCTGCAAAAAAAAAAACAAACTTGCATATTACTCAAAATGAGTTCATAAAATGTTGACTAGACTACAAGCTAATCTAAAAATTCCAACAGTATGCAAAGACTAAATAATTACTTGATATGTAACAACACAATATTTAAGATTAAGTAAATAGAAGTGTAATAAACTATGTGATTTCATGTTGGAATGTAAATTAAATAGAATTAAAAATTTAAGGTAGTAACCTTAAATTAACAATTTTCAAGAATATTTTCCAGCACTGTGACTGTTAGCTACATTTCAATCAATTTTATAACTCATGCTTCAAAGGCCCTTAAGCTAGCAAAACTAAGTTCTTTTCTGCTTTCATTATAATATTACAATAATAGGACTAGCTAAACTACAATGCCGGGTGGGTGAGTTTTAAAATTGTGTTCAGAGTGAAAACAATAATATAGACAGCAAAACTAGATAGTAACAAACATAATAGCTATGTAACATGAATAAACTGATGAAATTTACAAAAAAAAATTGTACTTTTCTCATAGCTATTATTATATCAAATTGAAGGTAATGATACTTCCTTTCCATTTGCAATATTAGATAATAAATTTAAGGATTGTTTTATAAAGATAAACATTGCAATGTAAAATAAATTGTAAAATATTAGATTAATTGATTTAATTAAAGGGACCAGTAATAATTTGGTACTAGCTAGCTATTCAACATTTTTATAATAGTAATCTGGTTCTGTCTGAGTAATCTGATTTTTTTGTTTGTTTGTTTTCCCTTTTTTAACTTGTAACAAATAATCTTAATAACCTAGTATATTTTTGAAAAACTTGTTCATGTAGTTATAGGTTAATCCATTCTTATTACAAGATGTAACAATTGAATGTACTCTATTAGCTAGTTGCAGAGACTCAGAAATATGAGTGTGAACATTAACAAACATGTATGGGAAGTGCAGTTTAAACGAGTAGTTTGAGCAAACATTTGTAAAAGCTACTTATTTTACAGTTTCTATTGAACTTGACTGCCATGAGTAATAATTATTACAATTATATTCTTACCTAACACAGTAATGTTAACATTTTGATTGACATTAGGATCTCCACCAAATTCTCTACATAGAATATTAACTCCATTGAGTCCAGGGAATGCAGTTACTTGTAATGTACTTCTCCTCCCAGATCCTGTACCAGTGGCTGTCAGAGTGATGTTACCTACTGTTTCAGTATCAGGTACTGTAACTCTTCCATTACCAGCAAATCCATTAAGAAATTGCGGAACTACCCACTCATATGCTGACTCAGTTAATGTACAAGTGAAGACTAACTCATCTCCAGTACAGAATTGTGTTTGAGAAGTTGTAACCCCATTTGAATGAACCTCAACAGTTGCCTGACCATCTAGAAAATGTATTTGTACAAATGTTACACGAAGAAACATAAAGATTGATTAATCTCAGACTGTGCAAAAACAGCTGTGGCCAGGATTGTTGAGAATTCAAATAATCAGAGTATAAACCAAAAAAGTATAGGGGAATATTGAAGGACAAGTTTTATTTTGAGATATATAGTGCAGTACAGTTTGAATAGATACCAACACAATCTCGTGCAATAGATGTCAGAGTAAGGTATACAAGTGAAATGCATGTATGGCAGAGGATAAAGTGGTAGCTAAGAGCTTTAAGAAAAGTGATTTTGAGAATAAGTAAACATATCAAGATAGACAAAAATCTGTGACCTACATATTATGTAAACTTTGTGCAGTGAAAAAATGAGGCACAATATTGAATATAAATATAAAATCAAGAATAAACAATCACGATGTAAACACACTAAGTTGTACTATGCACATCTACTAATTGTAGACAGAATAGTAGCCCGTACATGCCAAATTGTACTGCGAATGTAATTGGGATGCTATGTACATAATTACACTTTCTATTATTGAACAGCCACAAATTGTGAAGTTTACATATTGTATATCTGAGGAAGATGATATGATTTTGACAATTCATAGGTTGTTGGGTGTGTTTTTTGTTGTTGTTGTTGTTGTTTCAAAACAGCTAGTAAAATCCTGGATGTATGCACAATAACTTCAGCATTTCCTGTATAATATTAGTTCACTTTTTAAAAGAGCCTATGATATTTATTCAAATGGAGCCATCAATTCAGTTCACTGTTGAACTGGAAACCAATCATGAGTTGTCTTTCCTGGACACACTAATCCACCATCATGAAAATGGTACAATAACAAACAAAGTATACAGGAAACAAACTGCAATTTGACACACACCATCCAATGGCTCACAAACAAGCAGTCATTAAAACACTTTTCAACAGAGCCAAAGGAGTCTGCAGCAATGTTCTGGATAGAATGAAGGAAGAGTTGTACATCACAAATGCACTGAAGGACAATGGCTATCCATTGACTGTGATTAAGAAATACAACAACAACTCTCCTTCCAAGCGCAATCAGGCAGAGATCCACCTGATGCAACAGTTGTCATTCCATATGTTAAGGACTTGTCCGAATCTGTTGAAGAATTTTCTCTCACTTGAACATAAGAACATGCTTTAAACCCATGTTACCTTGAGGCAAATCTTAGTGCATCCGAAAACAAAAACTCCAGAACATCATAAAAATGGATAGCAGCCTAAATGTTTGATTAAAAAACATTTAGCTATGACTAGTGGTTTTAAACTTTAATAATCAAGGACTTCAGCATTTGATTTCTGGGGTGTAGAATTACGTTATGGCATCAGGTTGTACACTCTAATTAAAATTAATGAGTTATTTTACTTTTAAAAAAAACAATTTGATGCATTTTAATCAATATTATGATATCAATACAACATAAGCATTTTAGCTTTGTGAGTAAATTGTAGCCACTTGCCACAGTTGGTACTTGCAATTCCATATGCTTTTGTGATAGTACTAGCATTTTAACCAGTATTGCAGCATATTTCAACAGCAAACAGAATGTGTTTAGACACGACAGATCAACATTAAAACATAGCAAAAAATGTTTTTTGTTTGTTTCTTTGGCTTAAATCATCTGACAAGATCATAAACGGTCATACTAGCTATGTGGTTGAAGTTTCCATTTTGTAATCCATATCTGTTTGAACAAAAAAATTTATATATACATTTATGTTTTAAATTATAAGTGAATTAGCTATATGAATGTAGGAGTATGTGAGCTTAAAAAATAATAACGTATTGAAAATGGATATCCTTTTTTTTTTTCATCTCCACTATATTATTACTATTAGAGGTGTAATTAGATTCTCTATAATTCTTGATGATTCTTGTGGAATGCCTCACTTCTAGTACAACGAAGACACTCCACCACAGAAGGAGAGATAAGAAACTCTCTAATTGATTTCCATCGGTATGCAGCCACTAGGGATACGCCGTCACGGGGACTCAGGCTTCACGCTGGCATCTTCCTCACAGGATTTCACTCCTTTTCCAAATCGTGACAATCAGAGAATTCGCCGTGCGCATGCTCGTGGCCAAATGTATACAAAACCAGGCACGCACACAAAGTGATACAAAACAAAAATGATTAGGTAAGGTGTAATACAGGAGGTAAACAAAAATATACGGTAAAGGGTGACATACAGAAAATGTTCAGTACAGTTTGTTTATGTGGGTGATCCTCTTGTGGTTTGTGTGGCAGGGTCTCCCACAGAACTTCCATTAAAGTACTTATCAGATTCACACACTAAAAATAGTGCACAATTTCATTTTTTGTGAGCATGAGTAGCGCAGCCTTTCTATAAAAGCCAGTGCTACTCCTCTTTGATCAATAAAATAATGCTGCAGTTTGCCAGGTGTATGTTCAACTAACCTACTCCATTACTATTGCCAAGGGAATAGAGTGTGGATAGCTACAGTGGGTGACCTACACTACTTACTGCATTGTCTGGTGGCAGCATACTACTTTGCTGTTACCAAACTTTAGAGGGACATTTCTGCAACAATCAAGATATTTGAGGAGCAGGAACTCCACAATTCTGATGACTAAAAAGTAGCCAGAAAGATTAAAGCCAAATAGACCATATTAAAACTGAAAGGAAAAAATATGCTGTTATGTTTGACCATATTGTTTGCTCACTTGTGTATTTCCATTCAAAGCTTTCTGAGTTGCTTTCTTACAATGTATAATTATTATCTTTGTTGCTTGCTAACTGCTTCCAGTACAGCATGAACCATCTCTTAAAAAAGTAGACATGAGATCTTTCTTCTTTGAACATGAATATAGCTTTGGGAAACGAAATCTGTCTTCTATGCATGTAACTTAAAACTTAGTGCAAAAATTTGTAGACCTTGGTCTATTATGGCTGAACAAGCCAAGGAGCCTCAAAAATATCCCATACAATATTTTAGTATTGCAGTAGTAATATTGAAGGGCAATGACATAAGTATAATATAATGAGGCAATGTGAAGGGCACAGGCATAGGTAGCTAATGAGCTAAAGTGGTGAAATATTCAGGTGATGATGGTGGGATGATGAAATGGTCAGGTGTTGAAATGCTACAACATCTGGAGTGAAAGACTAATACACAAAGGTTGATGTTGTTGTTGTTGTTTTTTCACTCTGCCTCCCTTATTCGTTGTGGATGGTTTTGGGATCACGGTAAAGTAGTTAACCACAGTTTATAGCTGAAGCCTAAGTGACGTCCCAGTCCTAGCAGGTAAGCTGCCACCATGAAATTGCTAGGATGTCTTCCTATTGTCAATACCCTAAAACTTATCTACTACCCCCAATTAAAACCAAACTCGTTCCGGAAGTTATATTGGAGTAAGCAGATTTAGACTAACTAAAAAGGAAGTTGGAGACATGTCAATTTATAGCCAACCACCCACATAGTGATACATCAAAGAGAAAGTGTCAGTGTCTGTGCCAGGTTGGCTAATGTGATGTTAGAGTTTAACTGACTAGGCATGAATCACTAATTACAGCATGTATTGTGTCAGTGCCTCCCAACTGCCATGCCACAAAAATACACAATAACTTAAATGCTTAATCAAATTGTTCCTTTTGGGTGGTCCCATTATTTTCATAATATCTTAGCTATTGTTAGAAACATATAGGATAAAGATACAACATATTCTTTGAATTATTGCCAAAATAATATAAATAAAATAGTTATATCTATAGCTAGCTTCAATAGATTAGGTTAAGTTAGACATTGCATTATACATGATACTCCACAGTTTAGCTAGCTCCTGGGATTAGCTAATACTCTGGTCTATAACAAATCGTATATAGCTAGCTAATGCATTCAAAACTAGTCTGCTATAACTTCTACATTGTCATCAGTTCTTTGTCAACACTAACTATCAGCACAGTTTTCCCTGTTGTCAAAACAATGCATACATTTCAGGCAGAGATAGTAGCTACCTGGTAACTTACAGGTTGTCGACAGGATAACACACCCAATTATAATTAAATTCGACAGCATTCTGAGTAGTGTCATTGTAAATACATTGGGAAAGGAGAAGCTTGGCCAATTAATTGCAAGCAGCGGAACGAATGAAACACTCTTGGGAGTAACACAATTGAAAATCGGTGATATTTGTTTGTTTGTGTGGACGCTTTGACCTCGTGAATTGTCCCTAACTTCGCTAAACAGAATACACTGGTTTACCGACCTTTACCTGTGTCATCCCAGAAATTGAATTGTTTTACCGCTTTGAATTATTTTGTGGAACTCAAAAACTTATGGAGTTCCATTTGTGTAAATTCGCCCAGAACTAAATCAGTGGCTGGTGGAATCCCCAATACTAACCACAACCAACAGTTATTGCTTTCATAAACAATAATAGTACAATTTCTTTATAAGGATATGTGTCATGAAGCAAAGAAAGTTGAATCACTACACAAGTGGCACTCCTACCAGCCTTTGCTGCTTCCTTTGCAATCATCACTACAGCATGACTAGCCCATCCAGCTTGAAGTTGCTATAGTCTAGCACAGATTATGCCAGAAGGTGAATTTGTTTGTCAACTAGTAGGAATTATACTACCAATAGCTATTGATTATTTACTCGTAGATAGTTAAAATCACGAATTGTTACAAGGAAATATTGTGTGAAGGAATGTGAGAGTGATTATTTACATTATTATGTATCTAGGTAGGTGTGAACACAAAACAGACTGCAAAAAAATAATACCTGTTCAAATCCCAACATATCTCACAGGTGGCAGAAAGTGGATGCTCAGGGGGCTCCAGACCCCTCCCCCCAACATTAATAGGTACCATCGTTTGTGCAGTGAAATATTGCATGTTTTTATTGCAAGCACCTAATATCAGTTGTAGCTACACAATCACCACTAACAATACCTACCACTAGTGCCCTAGATAGACAGCATGAATTAATACTAACTACAGCATAGAAAACCTAAGGCAGTAGTCAGTAGTAGATGTGTGGTAAGGTACTAGCATATTGATAGCTAAAAATTACTCCGATAATAGCCTCTCATCGTCAGTCTCTTTAGCACCAGCTGTTTATAACTAACTTCTAACTATGCCACAGCAGTGATACAACGACACCGTCTGTTGAGTTTCTGCTGTCCAATCTACACATCATCACAAAAATCAATTTTCATCACAATAATTGAGCTATGAGATTAAGACAGGATAAGTCTGTTAGAGACATTGATTGACTAAGAAAAATGTGGCGCGTCTGACTGTTTAACTAATTCATTATTATGTAATAACCTAATTATATAGTTAAAAAAAACACCCTCCCTCCCTCCCCCCTCCCCGAATTTTAAACCACTTCCATTGCCTATAGCTATATCTATTCCACTGTCAATGTATCATTTTCTATAAAGCACTCTAATAACCCAACACACACACTAGCTAGCTATGTAGCTATTCACCACATCATTTCAACAGTCACGAATAAAATTCTGTCCCATGCAATTCAGCATCATTTAGAGGAAACGGATTTGCAAGTAGCTTTTAAAAGTAATGATGAACTGTGCTATATGCTATGAAATGTACTAGTTCTCTATATTAGATATTTATCCTAAAATCCTACTAGGGGTAGCTATGATATGGAGAGTGACCTACAACAAATAATTTCAGACCTATGCAAGATACCTCATGCTACACTATTCCACCTCTTTATTTACTGCAGAAAGAAATTACAACATTCTCATATAGCTAACTCCTGTAAAAGATAGGGCAACATTTCCTGTTGAAGTCCTGTTTCGTTAGCTAATCCAACACATAAATACTAAGCAGTACTATGTATTGTTAGCTATCAATAAAACATTTATAAGAATTTTTCTAGCAGGTAACTAGACTTCACAATGAAATGAAACAAGTTTGTTTGTTTGTTTTTCTAGATGTGTAGCTATGGCAGCTGTGCCAACCAAAAAATGAAACTTGAAAATAGTCATGTCAATATTACACTCATATAAAGACTGAAGCCAGCGTTTAGGTTGTCAGTTGTATCAGCATTCCTTACTGTTAAATTTCACACTCATAATAGAATAAATAGTAGATGGCTTTAACTGGGATGCTGATCAGTGCGGATCTTTCAAAGTATCGAAATCCATGTTAAGTGCAGTGTTGTTTTGGTTTAGAGATTCCAGATTTTCTTAGTTTTAGTTATTCATACTAAAAAAATATCTTGAATGCTTAGTTTTAGTTATTTCCCAAATTCTCCCTGAAGATTTAGTTAGTTTTTAGTTTTTCTTCAATATCATGTAGAAGATTTAGTTAGTTATACTATCATTTGACTTAGTTTTAGTAAATTTACGTTGTCTCTCAAATTCTTGAATAACGAGACTCCTTAAAGAAAGTAGTACTGGTAGTTTTCCAAACAACTTCAAAAATAGCATATTTCTATGAAATCTTAGGTAATATAAATAAAGTATAATATATTTTATATAGTTTAGAGAATAATTACTTGATAGCAATTAATACCTTCATTTAATGATATAATTCAAGGTGAATTGTTTACAATAAAAATTGCTTAGTTTTAGTTTTTGCCATCCACTCTATACCGGTAGTTTTATTTATTATCGAATTTACTGTCTTCTAAAATATTTAGTTTTAGTTCTTTCATGTTCTCTACAGCTTAGTTTTAGTTATTCTTACCAAAAGTAAAATACCCCAAAACTAAGGGGTTTTGGTTTTAGTTTTAGTTAACTAAAACAACACTAGTTAAGAGTTACCATAAGTTATAAATGTTGGCCGAATATTAGCTAATGTGAAGTTGCTTCTTGAAGATCCTTACTACAAGTTCATTCAAAACTCATTTTGTTAACTTAACCATCTGATAATTTTCGATCAATTGTGACACTCACCCCACTTAGATACGTTTCACATCTCATTCATCTCAGTCTCTCCCTAGGTTGTTTATCGCACATACACAGGGCTGCAGGCTGGCTATTAAAATTCTACCTAACTTTAGAAATTTAGGACTAGACAGATGTAGTGTTCTGAACTTTGAACTCTTACATGTACATATCATTCATGCATAACAGGTCATTAAAGTTACGGGTTAGCCGGCTCTTGTGAGTGTCACCAGCACATTGCACAGCCCTCATATACATAGCTATTTGTTCTTGTAACATAACCTCTCAGGATTTCATGAAGTTCCTAATTGTCAGTAATATAAACTCATCATGAGCCTAAACAATCTCTATATGAGACACATGGTTCTTAGTAACATACTTGGTACACAAGTAACAACATGCTATAAATATAGCTAGCTCTAGCTGTATTGCTAAAGAAATAGTGTGAGAGAGCTAATAACTTCTTATCACACAACCAAGCTGGATTATTTTAAAAACTCAAGTCCATGTTTCAGTATTAGGTATCATACTTTTCAGCAGCTAAGTCAAACTTTTTTTTTTTTTTTTTTTTGAGAAAAGAGTAAAATGATATTATAACAAAATTTGGGAATATGAGCAAAAAAATTAAAAATAGCTAATTTGATAATTAAAAGTGAATAGTCAAAAACTAAGTTATGCATGTAAAAATTCAACCTTCTAAATGTATCAACTTTACTAATAAACTATAATGAAGGCAAAGACAAATATAGTCACTCTACTAACTAGCTAATTCTGTGTGAATGGTACTGTAGTGACCACTTAAACTCTGTCATAGTGACTGTCAACATCCATCTTCTCAGCATCATTAGGACTGTTAATGGTCCCATAAGCCAGACAAGAGTCCATTACTACTTTACTGTCCCCTTCCTGATAGTTTTGGGTGTTATCACTTCTTTTCTTTGCTTTTAACATGACATCTTTGGTCTGTGCTACATCATGATGAGCTCCAGTCATGATTCTTAAATAAAACAGAAATAATCATGTAAATTAGTCAATTTAATGCACAGATTAGCTGAAACTAACCTCCACTTTCTTTTTTGCAATAATAAAATAATGACAATAATAATAGTAAAAATGTTGGTAGCAAGTAGTACTCCAGAAACTGCTCCAAAACTGGCAATGTAATTGAGTCCATTAGAAGTGACACCTTCGGTAGTAGTTATTACTTGTTCCATTCCTGTAGGAAAACAGCAAGCTCTAGTAACTAGGTACAGTTGTTTCAACTAGCTTTTTTTTTTTTTAACCATCCAGCTGTAAACTACCTCTCAGAGATGATTTAGCTATTTAAAAAAAAAAAGAAGCTGGCCATGCTATTCTTATGGCACATTGAAATAACTAAATTTTAGTCTGGCGTCGCCGACCTTTTTCCTACCCAATATTGGTGGGCGAGGAGGAAGGAAGGGTCCGGTAGCTTAGTATTAATGACTTGTGCCGACATCAAAATAGTGGCGCTCCAAATCAGATTGTAGAATTGTTAATTAAGCGCATTCCTCAACCATATATTCAATGCACCCTAGTTTATTCCGAGTTGTTAGCTATGGAATCAAGTGATGAACAGCATGTTTAGAAGTTACAGTTTCTATGCGTAAGCCAGAGCAGATAATTTTTAAATGAGACATTTTTGTAGCCCTATCCCAACAGGGTATGGGACAGAGTGCTTGCTTTCAGAGTTTGCCACTTGTGTATGACAAACACCTACAATTTTTTTCTTTTTAACACCCAAATATTGTATAATACAACCCAACCCGACATTTCAACTTCTTGTCGAAGTCCTATTCAGGGGTCAACTGAGGTAGAATTCTCCGTGGTGATATAATACGATTTCTGGAGGGTATGCTTACTGTTTATTATACCTGAAGGGTGATTTTTATGCAGCATGGACACCAAGCATCCTGGAAGCTCTACAACTATGTCTCTGTTAAACTTGTTGTTGTCAGATATTGTCTGTATGTGTAGAGCTTCCTTGATCTTCAACTCACGATTCTTACTGGCTCTGTCTGTCTGAACATGCTTGGCAGCAGCATCACCCCATTAAATGGGAAGAGGTAAGAGTTGTAGACAGGCCAGTAAGAATTGTCAGTTGAAGATCAAGGAAGCTCTACACATACAGCTGACACCTGACAACAACAAGTTTAACAGAGACATAGGTTTAGAGCTTCCAAGATGCTGGCTGTCCATGCTGCATGCAAATCACCTTCCATGAATATCACCAAGGAGAGTTTGACCTCAGTTAAACCCAATGTCTGGTTGGGTTGCAATTGACAATATATTGGCTGTTAAAAAGAGAATAATATTATTTCAGCCGAGAATGACTGAATCAAAATACTGTAGTTTTATTAATACTGGGGAGAAACTTTAAGATGCTTATATACCAGTCTCTGTAGCTTACAATAAGTGAAAAATGTCTCTAATTTGCTATAGCTAATACCTCAAATTAGTTATTATTCCTAGAATACATTAGATTAATCTAATTATATAAACCACTTGGCATTCCTATTAGGATAAATACATGCTTGCTTGCACATAAATAATGTTGAGGTGTTAGCTGGTAAGTATCTACATTAGCTACGTCAATTACAATACAGTAGCATTGTAGCAACCAGACATCAATAATCACTATTGCCGCTCGCCATAAACTATATTCACATGGATACTACAATATACAAAGCTAATCTGATTGTTCAATAAATTATAGCTAGCTAGCTAGCTATCATGAATTTAAAAGTGAGCATTGCTTTGACAAGGTTTGCTTAACAAAATTTGAAGAAAAAGGATAACCCAATGGCAGCTACAACTCTAAAGTGTATACCAGTAACTCAGCCATTAGAAACCAGATAGAGTAAAATCAATGTTTTAAGCTTTAAAAAAAAAAGGGCTGTTAAGTAGCTATGTGTAGCTACTAGCTAGCTACTACCATCTGAGAGTGTATTATTACAACATTAATTATTAGCAAGCTTAAAAATGCTAGGAATTTTGTAGTTCGTAAGCATGGAACACAGCCTTAGAGTCAATCTAGTCGAATTATTGTCCTGCAATACATTTCCATATTTGAGCTGATAGCTAGCTAGCTAGCTAACATCTCCAATTTCTGCTGACTTGCTCAGCCAGCAATTATCTTTACAAGATAAGCTAATGATCAGTAATTTTCATTTTTAAGGTTATAAAGTATCTTTTTCATAAAAATTTGAAGTCATATATGAAAGAAAAATGGGTAAGAACAAAATCAGTAACTAGAAAATCAAATAGATAAAATGATTGAACAAAAAAAAAAGTAAAATAGAATCGAAAAGGAAAAAAATCAATAATTGCCATAGTCTAACATTGATCTCCTAATATCATGTGATTGTATTTAACTTACTTGCAGAAACAATTCCAGTCACACTGTTGTCTGTTAGTACTTTGGTAGTTGTTGTATGAATAACTGGACTAATAGTGAGAATATCAACATTGCATGGAGTGAGCATGTCTAAATTAAGGTTGTCCAGTGAAATACGATTCTTAGTGGCATTCAAAGTTAACTGTAAATTGCTGTATTGAAAGAATAACTGATATTTTATATTGGGACAGCTCAATAGTAAACTTGGAAGAGACCACTCCACTGTGTAATTTTTTGGATAAAAAATGAAATTGGACAGCCTTCCTATACCTACATAATATAAAATAGTTATTAAGGGTAGCATTAATGGAATAAAATAATATTACTTTTTCCTTATCCAACTAGCTGTACCAATTCACTCCAATTGTTTTTTTCTTGCAGTATGCTATGATTATTAAAGTTAGTTTCCAATTGCAAACATTATTAATGTCTATGAGGGACTAGGGGCCTTGGCCCCCCAATATTTGGTCAAAATAAGTAGCTAACAATAAATGTTTCGTTCAATTAGCCAATGTATTTGTTCGAAACACTAGTGCTGTTTTGGTTAACTAAAACTAAAACTAGAATTTATTTTAGTTACACCTAAAACATTTTAGTAAACTAACCAGAACTAAATTTCACATAGTCATAGAACTCTTGAATAAAAACTAAAACTAAAATTATTTTTTAATCAAAACTAAAAATAATATAACTATTTTGTAGTGACATCTCCGAAAGAAGACGAATGACCAGTGGTAGTCCCAGGAAGAAAAACCCTTTACCCAATCGTTTATTCGTAGCACCTGATTAATTGCGTGGCTAAGGCAAACTGTTGGACAGCAGCCTGCGGTTGCTCGACTATCTAACCCAGCCCCCTCCCTTAGCACGTGCATGTTAAGTTCAGTAGAGACTGGCCACAGGGTAATAATAATTATTTCAAACACTAAATTATTGTAGCCAGCTACTCCTGTTTAAAAGCAGCAACAACAAAAAAGCTAAAAAACCAGCTAACAATAATATGGTGGAATTGAAATTAGTACATTGGAAAACCAAAAACTAAAATTGTAGTTTTTGATAAACTAAAACTAAAATTAATCTTGAAATACTTTTTGTCAAAAAACTATAACTAGTTAGCTACAACTAAAATGTAGCTAAATGTTCAACCAAAACAATTATTACGAAACACATGTCTGTAAAGATCAATAAATTGAAATAAAAACAAACAACAACAATAAACAAAAAAACACAAAAAACAAAACAAAACAAAAACAAAAAACAACAAAAAACAAAAAAACAACATAGCTAATAAACAACATAAACTTTCCAACAAGTACCTTAAGGTAACTAAAGAGCTCTCAGTTCCCTCGTGTGTTTGCACTCTTATTGGATTTCAAGAGTGAATGCATTCGACTTGGTGGCTAGCTACAAGGCCATGCCAACAGAGATAACAGAGGTTTATGTGTTGTTTACCTAATAAGGAATTGGATCACTTTCAATGTTAGCCAGTATATTTATGATATTATACTTGTCTTGTGTAAAAAGCTGAACATTGCTAAATAATGATAACAGAGTTTTAGAGCTAATAATGAGGTAATTGTTATACTGGTCGGCCCTCATTCCGTATTTTTGATCAAAATTACCCCCCTGCATGCATTAGCCCAAAGTTATAGCTTAACCGGAGTAATTTTTCTCAATTCCTCATCCTAGCTTTTCTCTCTCCTCTTTTTCACTTTTCTGAGTCACATGAAGTGTCCTTCAAACAACTTTAGAAACAGCAAGAATCAGGACTATCAGCACAAAACAGTCATCAAATCACTGGGCAATGCTGGATGATATACTTCCAAGCCATTTGATTCAATATGTAGAGGTTTTGGTATGAGGGGGCTCCAAGAGCATGTTATTAGTGGTTGAAAAGTGTGATCATAATATTATTAGAAATCACCTCATTAGTTTGTACCCCACAATTATTGGAAGGGGGGGGGGGCGGCTTCAGTCACCACCAATCTCTGTTTATGTTCAGTATTACTTGCTTTACTACTAGTCGAAAATAGAAGTTTTTAAGCAAATTTCTTTAGTACAGGAACTAGTGCAAAGATAGCACTAGCAATTGAATATCATTCAGTTTTATTGATATTCAATTTTTTTATTTTATTACAAGGCTAACTATATCATGATTAAAATTCTTCAGAAGCTGAACATAGCTATATTTCAGCTTCAATAAAACGGCAGTTAATTGACACAATTCGTTATTTTGAAGTCACTTATCATTCTAAACAATTGTTACAACACATAGTATTACAATAAAAGTCAGTGAAATAAAACACTATAGAAAGCTATTAATATTGTGGTCCAAGCTTCGTGCATAGTACATAAAGTGACAAGTATGGAAAAAAACAAAACAAAAACAAAACAAAACAAAAATAATACATAAGAGAAATGACACTAGTGTGAAAGGGGAAAACGACAGGACCCGGAAAAAAAATAATAAAAACATACAATAAAAGAAGAATTAGAATAGCGAGGGAGAAAAATATCGACAAATATAACTATAGAGAGGACACTACATGTTATTTACAGTACTATAAAGCACAGGTTCATTAGCATCATGCTGCGGCACTCCAGGAGGAGGAGGAGGACGTTTAGAACGACCACCAACTGGATTCTTCACATCCAAGTCAGCATAAACAAGCTACAGATAAACACACCAATATAGCATAAAAACTTAATTCATTATTAAAAACTAATTTTGTGCTTCACTTAAATCTAGATGTGCCTTTAAAAACTTGAATCCAGCTAGCAATTGCTATAGTCTAGCTTCATTGATTGCATGGGCGAATAAATCACATAAAAACAACAACAACAAACAAAACCCCAAAAGTCATGGTTCTGCAGTCTAATGTTTCTGGCTGTGCATACATGGAATGGCCAAATACAAACACATGGCAGAGAAAAATAAGACCTGATGATAAAGACACAATTAATGGTAGTAAATCAGTAAGAACAGAACTATTTACATTACACAATTTTAAACTAACATTTTCTCCTTTATTTCCTTTGTCCACAACTGAATATGTTGGCATGTCTTCTGCTGGTCTAGATGCTTTGTTTTGTTTGGCTTTCTTTCCCTTCTTTTCAGGTACAGTGTACACATCCCCTGTGTTTGATGCCGGTTCCCTCTTAATTGCTTCTGGTGCCTATGATTAAAGGGAAAGTTATGGATTGTAAACTAAATGAGATGAGTGGAACAGAGATAAATAATTCTAAGTGGAATAGTTAAAAAATGCCATATTTACAACAGTATCAATTGCATGTTGAAAAGGTATAATACGCTAAGGAGTGTATAAACAGACTACTTAAGATTAAAAAAAGAAAAAGAAGTATAATTGACACAATAAGTGAGAATTTTAATTTCTACTTTTAGGACTTTCACACTGCCCAACAATCATAAAACTGCACGCTCTAGGAAAATCAGTCGGAACAAAATATCTAATTTAAACAGGCAGCTTCAAATAGACAAGTAGTTTCTAGGAAGTGATTAATATTTTATTTCTCTCTCTCTCAAACTCAACCTTAACTTAAAAACAAATTAATAATAATAACAATAATAATAGTAATAATAATATATTATTATTACAGTAATAAACAAAAACAATACATAAAAAATAAAAATAAACTATGCAGAGTCATAGATATTTAAACATAATGTGACTAACCTGGTATGTAGACATATTATCTTCAGGTTTATAATCCGATTGTTCTTTCAACTCTACATCACTCCTACAAATTAAAGAAATTTCGACATAGTCATAGTGACTGCAATTTCAATAGCCATACCCTGTCATGCCGTGTATAACATAAAATCATTGAAATTACAAATTAGACATTACACTAATAGAAACTTTAACTAAAAAATACATTAATAGATAAAAAAAATAAAATAGCAACCTGTTCTTTGAATCCTCTGATTTACTTGATTTACAACCTAAGGACAAGAAAAACAAACAAACAAAACAACAACCATAACATGTTGAATAATGTTCATCATAACCTTAAGTCATACATAGCCTGCACCTTAACCAGAAAAAAAAAAAAGGTACCGTAATCCAAAAAGAGAAAACCAAAAAATTTGGACTTACTGTTTACCAACAGTTTGATCTTAAACTCAATTACAGACAGTCATGACGCTGCTCAGAAGGTCAAACAGAGTGTACAGCTTGTTCACCTTCTAGTTACTAAATTCTGAGCTTCAGAGCCTCGTACAATAAAAAAAAAAAAAATGGGACGGACTGATGCTCAAAGGTACATAAGCATTCTGGCAGCCATATTTAAATAAATCTATAAAATAAAATATTGGATTTCAAATGTTTCTTATTACAGGAAGCACTATGTCACAGCAACGTAAACACAAAATAGCATAACGTTATATTGGATATTCGATTTAAAAAAATCGGAGAAATGCAACTGACCAATCAGTGCCATATAGTGCTATTGCCGGTGAATGGATTAATGGTTGCTTAATGTAAGTAGCCAGTGCCATTTTGTGCTACCAAAAACCCAAATTGAAATGCTTGACAAAATAGTGTGAATAATACTAATAACATAATTTATGTAACTACTGTAAGGTGCTCCCATCTCTCATTTAAACTTTTCTGAGTATTTGGTCTACTTATAATGCTAAAGCCAAGCAAACAATGTGTTTTTTTATCTCACAATTCTTTTTCTCTGGCAAATTGTGACTTGAGTACATTCGTATGAGTAGAACACAGCAGTTGGCTTGGCTTGGTATGTTATGAAACAACTGGACCAATTTAAGGGTAGTTACTGGAAAGTATTCACATCTCTTATGACTCTTGCTACTAGTTTTAAAAACAGTTCAAGTATTCTATTTTCATTCAACATACACGTACAACCATAATTCCAACAGTTACAGAATAAAAGCATGCATAAACTGACTAGATTCCTACATTATAACTGAAACTAAAATTTGATTAAAAGTTTCCTTTTGGTTCTTCATTCAATGTCAGTTTCAAGTACTTCACTCCTTTCACCTTACATTTACGCTATGTTATACTTTTCATACACATAGTATGCAATTGTATTACAATTTAGCCATATCAGCAGCTGACACGAGTGAACGTAGGATGAAAGGAGTTTTTTTAAAAATCAAGCAAAAAGAACCTAGATGATATATTTTATTACAGCTTCTTATTGAAAAAGTGGCATTATTTCCTATTTCCCCACAAACAGTAACATAATAAATATGAATGTAACACATCTGCTACTGCTATTAAAACCACTTACATAGAAAGGCAACCAAAATGATTACTATTAGCAATATGACGCTGACCACTACAGCAGCAATCACAATCCCAATAATAGCACCAATAGACAATCCAGGAACACCATCGACTTCATCATCTCCACCATCTCCATCATCTCCATTACCAGAACCTGTTGAGTTAGAGTTGGTACTATTACCAGGTACTGTAGGTGACAAATCTAGTAATAAATAATGAAAACTGATCGATGATAGATGGCATACATGTTGTGACCACCAGTACCACTGGTTATACCCTCACTATAGATATAGCTTAGTATTATGCTAAATGTTTGGGCCCGCAAGGGCTTAGATTGTGCTTTTACTGCTATTCAACCATAGCAAGTGGAACACCTACAAAAGTGGACCTAGTTAGAGCAATGTTCCTATTGCAACTATTAGTTGGCCAGTTTAATTGAAGCAAATTGGATTTTTTAAAAGTTGTGCATTGCATGATCTCCATAGCATTTTACACGTAACATATGGCCTTAGCTTACCAATGAAGTGCTTCCAGCCAGAAAAATAGTAGCGAATCGACAAAAAACTCTTAACTGTTTTTAAAAATGTCTCAGTAAGTGTTGTTGGCCATTAAGTCAAATGGAACACAACTAATAAATACTGAAAACAAAACAACAAAAACAAACAAACAAAAAAACTCCTGTTTTACTGGTATTTTATTGTATGAAAATCAAATGGCTCCCAGCAACTAATTCATTAGTCTTAACTTTCTATCTTAATTTTTATTAATTTGAATCTTGGGCATGGTCTAATTTTAGGAGGCTATAATTACTGACATTCTTTGTGTAGAAAAGTACAAGGAAGGGATGATATATTTTATCTAGCGATGAAGTCAGAAATATGAATGACATTTATGGGTAAGTCTCTCCCACATTTATGTATTTATGAGAATGCTGTACGTTATTATGGTTTTACATGGCCAATGTGGAATACAATGAACTGCCACACAGAAAAGCGAGATGAACTTGTTTTTCTGGAATAAATGGATAGATAAAAAAACAAACAAAATCAAAACAAAACAAAACAAAAAAACAACAAAACAAACAATGAAACTTTTTCACGTAAAAAATGAAATTGGGCCCATACTTTACTAATTACCCTTAAATAAATTTAGCGATTCTCAACCTTCAGTTTAGTAAGGCTCTAATACTTTTGAGGTTTACTCATTGACGGCAAAGCCGGACAGTTATATGATCTGGATGCATATAAAGATAAGGTTCAGCCATCACTTAACATGCTCGGCATTAAAAACAAAAGGACGTTACAGTAAAGACAGAACCACAAACAAGTAATGAATATTATCACGTGGGTTTTTCATGCTCAAAGAGTGTGGCGGCACCCTTAACAATCAACGTATGAAAGGATGGGGAAAAAATAAAAATAAAATAATAATGAGCTTACTTCTCATTATCCTCACAGAAAAATTCTTTGAAGTTAAATTCATCATTGAGTTGCAAACTATTGGTGTTAATTCAATATTGCAATCCATGCAAGGATTCATAATAGCAATTCTATCTTTTCCTTGCATAAAAGTGAATCTGTTGCCATTATCATCAATATTTCCACTTTCATTTGTATATATGTAGAAATAGTCCATGACATGAGGTCCAAGAACAGGAGGAAAAGTCACTTCAATAATTCCACCAGCCATTTTATCATAAGAAAACACTCCTGAAAATTTTCCTAGGTCTACAAGACAAAAAAAATAATCAAATAATTTATAATTACATAATTATGGTATAGTAAGGCATCAATAATCGCCCACTATCTAAATTCGACAACCCAGAAAAACGGCCACAGCAGTCTATTTTCTCCACCTTCATTAACTGGAGATTTACGGACGTTTTCAAGCATGAACGTGCGTACACGAGTGTGCGCGGAAACTAATAAAATGGCTAGCTGTGAAGTAGTAGCATTTGTCTAGTTAATTTCGATTTTTGTTTATTGTTTTGACTCAAAATATGCCAGGGGATAAGAGGAAAACACCAAGTGAAGCTTCTGGTAGCCGAAAGAGATGCGCTATTGGGAGGAGTACGCCAACTAATGTGCCTGCTAGCCAAAAGAAAGGAGCAACTCTCCCTGCAGGCCAGAGTTCAAAAAGACCCAAAAAATACAAGCAGTGGGAGGAGGTTTCTATGCTAGGAGCACTCAAAGCAGTCAGTCAAGGTATGGGGACTAATAAAGCTGTATTAGAATTCAATGTTCCTAGAAGTACTCTCAAGGATAGAGTTTCTGGTAGAGTGTGTCATGGATGCAAATCTGGGAGAG
>WLWD01004293.1_pt1 | contig 29518 bp, 20 predicted proteins | sample 6712731 | NCBI WGS metagenome assembly WLWD01 (sample SAMN12718690, study PRJNA576275) | sponge metagenome | isolation source: marine sponge | host: Mycale hentscheli | place: New Zealand: South Island, Marlborough, Capsize Point | collected 2014-11-01
AAATGGTTGAAAAGGTAGTAAAGAAGTATAAATCTCACCGTCGAATTTTTTTTTAAGATATGTGTAAATTAGGTTCACTGAATCAGGTATTTTTTTCCCCAAGAGAACGTTTTATTTAATAACTATTTTTTTTCATTTTTTTTTGAAATTCTGTCTTACAAAACTCTCAACATTAACCTATTAATCATTTCAGTGATTTAAAAAAAAAATTTTTTGACATCATAATTTTTTATAGAATTTTGAAGTTTTCAGAAGAATAAATTATTAAAATTTTGTACAACAAAATTTTGAGAGTCTGTCTTACAGAAATGTAGTATAGTTATATATGATACAATATATACTGCTGAAATGGTCAAAAATGAATCCAGTGAATTTTAATAGATTTTTAAATGTTTTTTTTTACCTCTTCACATAAATCCGCCATTTATTTAAGCAATTTGGTTGCTATGGTAACAAAATCCAGTATGTTGTGATGGACATCTCAAACAATCATTCTGCCAAGTTCTTTGAAAATCTGTAAAGCAAAATTGCTACAATAATTTTAGCGGTTAACAAAAATCAAATTGGAAAGTTACGGTGGCAAGCACTGTATAAAGTATAACACAGACTTTACCAAGTGGAATCAGAAAACTTTAATAAGTAAAGGTTCACTGAAGTCATTTTATAGGGATCTTCAGTTGGATCAGAAACAGAACTGTATACTTATCAAGCAAGTGCTATATGATAGTATAGGCTGCCAATTACTGCCTACACGTTCTATCAAGCTGCTATTTCATTCAATCCATCAAACTATAGCTTACAACAAATTACTGCTGTTAGTCTAGCTCCACAATCATAGAGTTACGCTAAATTGGATAGCCGTAAAAGTTTCTAGAATTTTGCCCCCCACCACATCATTCTAATTTAATACAGAGAATAACATTTATTAATAATATAGCATTTTTAAAATAGTAATGTTTAAAATAAGAAAGCACTCCCTATGAATCTTCTAGAACACATCTGCTCGGTAAAGAGTGTCTTGTCACAACAATGTCAATCAGACATATGGTAAAGGGTTCCTCATCTAAACAGGTACTTGAATCTGGTCAACTAAATAGATGGTAATGGGTGTGTTGTCACAATAAGATAACACAAGTACTTGGTAAAGGGTTCCCAATTCTACATCCACCAATTTCATGGTAAAGGGTACCTTGTCACCACATTGTAAATTTAACATTTGGTAAAGAATTCCTAATCTAAATAGAGCCTTGGAAAAGATTGAGGTTGTGTCACAAGCATTGGTCAACCATAAAGTATGTCATATACGGTAACCCAGTCTAGAACTTGGTAAAGGGTTCCTAATTCCAATAACAGGCCCATTCACCGGGACTCACACTTAGTCAGCAATCACACGTTAGGTATCTGACAAGCATAAAGTATTTAAACAGTTATTGTTGGAGTGAGAGAGTTGACAGTCCTGTGATAGGCACTATTAAAGTTATTAATAATCCCACATATAACACAAGGAGTCTTGTCATAATGGTATTTGGTAAAGGTCACCAATCCTAAAAGAGGTGACATTGTCAATAGACATGTTATAAATCTAATTAATCGGACATCGGAGCTCCACTACAAAACAATTTCATATACACAAAAACACAAACAACGAAGATATTTGTAATACAAACAACAAATTATTCATGATCCTATATAATTGCAACTTTATGATGTATTGTATGCGGTTTCATACAGGATTTTTGTTTGGGAGGGAGGGGGGTGGGGCTCCGAGTGTACTTCCCAGGTCCGGCATCTTCTCCTTCATCAATGGAAGACTCTGCTCCTGTTGCCTCATCTGCGTCCTCTTCACAATCCCTCTTCACAATCGAGTCGGTGACTGCACACACATCTGGTCCTAGTAGTACATTCTGGTAAAAATAAATTAAATTTTTTTGAAAATTTGAAATTGTTGAACAAACCACAACCCACTTTCAAATCTCAAAACTCAATGAAATATATATATATTATAGCTAAACAGCTTTCTCTATCTCAATATAGCTATAAATAAGTCCTTTCCACAACAGAAGCTTGCTAGTTTTCAAGAGAAAGACAAGAGAAAGACAAGCTTACATCGATCATCTTCTTGACTTCCATTGTCAGTGTCAGAGTTGACGGGGTCTGGTCCCCAACCCTGATACAGGGCCTCCTATAGCCCTAGATGTCGTCTCCCTCTTCTCCGCTTGATCCTGAGTCGCTAGAGTTAGTATCAAGCAAGTCTAAAACTTCCACAGCACTGTAACTGGTAGACGCCATCTTTCCAAATTGACTTTGAAATAAAAATTTTTTTTACATAGTTACCTGGATCACACAACACGCTCACTTTTTTCCTATGATGTAATAAGCATTACCTAAGACTGTACGTAATGGGGAGGCCCCCAGTTGAACTGGCGATTTTATGAAAAAAAAAGAAGACAGTAAGTCAAACCGCAAAGTCTTGGTTGGCAAAGAAGCAGTTGTTTCAATGTGTTACGGAAGGCTACTGGGCTCAAGCAATTTTTCGCTGCTTCTACAAAGCTCTGGAGATGACTGGATCCATAAATGAAGCTGCTGTGAAGAAGGTAACTTTTTTTTAAATTCGACGGAGAACCGATGTTTTTTTTTTTTTTTGCCGAGGAAGAAATAAACGCAACTGCTGTGAGGTACTGTCGAAACAGCCCTGGCTGAAAGCTATTTTAGATGCTTCTCCAACGCATTGGGCACCTGTGTATGCAATCTGAAGGTTCTAGCTATAAAGTAACTATTTTTAAAAATTCGGAGAAGCCAACCGGTCTTCACCCGCTTCAAAGCGGGATTGGGAACGAAAGGGTTAAAAGTGATCATCACGCTAACTTTGTGCATTCTCTTACAATTCAAATATCAGCTACAAAATCCAAGCACAAAGTGTGTGGGGATACTCTACTAACTAGAAAAACAGAATCTCACCATTAATACAGAAGTGCAACATGTATCTGCTGTTACTAGAATCATTTGGGGGCTCTCCCAAACTATTCCACAATGTCAGCTGTCCAGTGGAGGTGCACTGTAGAGAAGTAAAGCCAGACCTATTCGGTTTCTATATTCATAAGTTCCAGTGTCCTCATAGCTCCATCAATGCTGCAGATAGCACGGTGGAACTCCCAACAGCCTGAAAATAGAGATGGGGAAAAAAGTGAAAGTAACCTCAAGATGTGTTAGACTCCTGATTCTAAATATAGTCCAAACATGTGCTTGCATGCATAAGGTCATCAAACACTCCTGACTTGAGTAAATATGAATAGTATACCTTATCAATGTCTCAGTACTCGCATTGCCCAATGTTATGTCATGCAATACAATCTGTGTCTGCAGCTCTATCTCTGTTTGTCAGCAGTGAATCTATAAAATACCCAATATTTAACCTTGACTAAGGTTAGGGTTTATAGAGATGGGAGGGAAACCTGGGATTTCCCACCCCAAGCGAAAGTTCCTCCGCATCCCGAAACAATTTGCTTAAATCAGCTACATTATAATAACTAAAAAATGACCATTGAAGTAACATTAAGGGCAGCCTCGAAACGGTGAGGACTTTCAGTTGTCAGTTGCCTGATCACTACATGCAAGTTCCAGATAAAATTTGCATTCGCAATTTAGACAAAGTAGCTAGCTACTACCTACCACTACATAATGACTGCCAAGCAATCTTAAAGATTAGAACCAACATCCCAGCAGATTTATTCAGCATATTTTCTGGGGGCTGCATCTATGATGCTGAGGCTTCTCTTTACTGCTGCTAGATACTTAGAACTTACTATTGACAAATTTCAATCAATACTTTCTTTCAAAACTGGTCATTAAAAAGTTACAGCTACCCAAAGTTAAACTCAAACATCATACAAATAGTGCACACCATAAATTACAATCACACTAGTTCACCCACACTAAATCACTACCACTAAAAAAAACTTTGGTAAATTACTTCATCTCAATGACATCTCTCTTGTTCTTGGGGGGCTCCATCGAGCCTGACCTTATCGACATCCTCAGCCTCCTACAACTCACACCACCGCGCACAAAATACGCGAAAACTGGAGAATTTATACCACGCATTGACGGTCAATGGTCAGTAAAGGGTCTTCGCTATATACCTGAGCTGCTCTGGGGAGAAAAGGGCGTGGCTGCACTACGAGGATTAAAAGAAACGCTGCAAGCTTTCATGAGACATCAGAGGAAAACCGCTCACCTGGGAGCATCATTTACAATTTTAGGTGAGTATTTTTTTCCTTTGGCTCTCGACGATTTATACAGGTGTTGAGGTAGGGGGTGGGGTGGGGGGGGGGGATTTTTAATAAACAGTCAGTTTAGCCAAATGAAAATATTGAAGTCATACAGATGAAAACAGGACAAACTATTATGAATTATGCACCTCAACTATGTAGAAAAGAAGTATTTGACATTTTAAACAAACTAACAGGACCATAAGGCTGTGATTTTTCATATTATCTTTTAAATTTTTTTCTAAAATGTTTTGTCAGGGAAAAAGTATAGAGGGTGAACGAAGTATGGGGTGGGGGGAGGGAATCCCAGCATTGCCATAGTCTCTATAAAACCCTGCCTTTACCTACCCCTATCCCCTCCTCTCTCTTCCCCCCAATTACGTCCACTGCTTACTTGCAGTCTTGTAGAACTTGGGGCTTGTAAGTGGTAGAGATAATACTACCAACAGGGTAAGGAAAAGGTTTTGAATGCTTACACTGAGTCTTCATAGATGATTGGCATTTTCCTGAATTCTAAAAGCCATATCTAAATACAGCAGTAATGTGCTTTTAGCCAAATAATCAAGTGTGATACTTTTATGTTCACTTAGATTTTAATTATGGAGCATCCTGGTAAAAGACTAATTACAATTGGAATTGTGTACTATGTACCACAAGAACCCTGTGTGTGCGTGTGTGTGTGTGTGTGTGTGTGTGTGGTTGTGTCCTTGGCTCAGGGCCTGAGGTCCTGAGTTCAAGGCCTACTCTGGCAATTTTCCATCTGGTTTTCCATCTGCCTTCCACCAGTCCACCCAGCTGTGATTGGGTACCTGGCATTTGCTGGGGTGCAAATTCAAGGCTTTTCTCATGAAACAGCTATGGTCCAGGTGGGACTTTGGGTGGCCACACCACTTGCTGCGAGGATAGGCCAATTCTCCTGCGAATTCCTAGCCTGGCTCCAGGAGATTTGCTTGCATGGCTCACAGTGCCTGCTTAGTGCACAAGCATACTGGCTCTTCCAAATGCACGTGACCGCCTAGCGGCAGCAAGAATATTTGCAATTTTGTATTTGGATGTGTGTGTGCATGTTCTTAGATGGACACTAAATTGGTGGAGTTGAGGAACTATGAGCACGTGTAGGAAGGACGTACTATGCTAGATGTTTGAACACAGCCATGTGAAGCACCACTGTCGTGTTCATAAGAGCTATATACAGGTATGTAACTGGGATATATATTTTTGTTGCATTTTATTAATGTTTTCTCCATTTGTCAGGCTGTAATGATTACAATGAAGTAATTTCAAGAAATGAATGAAGACTATCTCTAAGTACAAGTGATATTTGTACGTCATGTCTATCGAACATTACATTTTTGTTTTTCCTTTTTGTGATTATTTTATTGTTGATTATTTTTTGTTGGATTGTGATTATTGCATATCTGTATTAAATGAATTGAAAAAATAAAGGAAGTCATATGATCAGCTGGTAGTGTTGAACCTCTGTCTGCTTATTATTCTGCTGCAAAATGGGATACGGAGGCTGATAGCAACAGAATAAACCTCATTACTGGGGATAGGTATTGGTATAGTCAGATTTTGATCAATGACATGCAATCAACAGCAGTGTTGTTGTTCCTTAGCTGTTCTAAACAATGCTTACACTGGCTATGCTACATGTATGCATACAGATCAAACCATCTCAATTCAGATTCATAGACAATTGTCTAGTGCACTCTACCCATAGTTTTTAGATACATTAGCAACTTGTTTCTCAAAAGTCAGTTTAGCCCAGATCACAGGTGGAGGCCTTGGTCGCTATGCAACTGGTCCTGCCGAGGTGTGTAGTGTGGTATTAATATGGATGCACCCTCTAGTGACCCTTTACCAGATTGACTGGCAGAACAACATTCTAGAATAACTAGTTATCATTCTGATCATGCGCAGTTCTTGTATCACGTTGGTTGTATCATACTTTACCACTTTTTGTGTCACGTACTGGTTGTGTAGTAGTTGTGCTGTATTTCAAATTAAACTTTTGCTGCGCTATATTCGCTGTGCAACGTTTCTGCGCCAACAGGTTATGGGCCCAGGATGGCAGAAGGAAAGACAGTCAACCGTTATTCCGCTAAACGGATCTAACTACGGAACTTGGAAATTACAGTGTAGGATGGCACTTGTGCGAGACGGACTGTGGGGGATTGTGAATGGAACAGAGACTGCTCCAACCGATGGTGGTGAACGTCGTTCTAAGTTTTTGGCTCGTAGAGATTGTGCCCTTGCCACGATTGTACTAGCGGTTGACCCCGCCCTACTCAACTTGCTCGGTGATCTTGACGACCCCGTAACAGTTTGGAAAAAATTACAAGATCAATTCCAAAAGAAGTCTTGGTCGAATAAGCTAGCGCTGCGTCGCCGACTGCACTCTCTACACCTTAAGGATGGAGACTCCATTCAAGATCATGTCAAGGCTATGACAGAGCTGTTTAATGATCTAACAGTTGTAGGAGATACCATTGAGGAGGAAGATCGAGTAGTTTATTTACTGGCAAGTCTCAGTACCCTATTCACAGCATTGGAAGCTAGCCAAGACATACCAAAGATGGAACCTGTGACGGACAGACTTCTCTACATCACGAAAGGAAGCAGAAGGAGAAAGCAACTGTTGACGTCAGTGGTGAAAAAGTTATGATCACCAAGAAACAGTTCAAAGGTCGTGGTTCACGGTGTCATTACTGCCAGAAGTTTGGTCATATACAAAGGTTCTGTCCCGAAAGAAGTAAGACTACAGACAAGAAAACAGACAAGGGATCTGGTAAAGGGAGGAAAAAAGTGGATAAGACGCTAGTGACTTGTCATGTGCTTAGTGTGGGTGGAAGTTCAAATCAGTGGATCATGCACTCTGGAGCAACTTGCCACATTTGCTATTCCAAGGAATTGTTTGAGGATCTACACGTCCTTGGCGAACCTCAACATGTCACATTGGGTGATGGTCGTCAGTTGAAGGTTGTTGGGAAAGGTGACATTAGCCTAAAACTCAAGTTACCTGGTGGATGAACTGATGTAAGAAAGGTTATCGGTGTTCTATATGTACCAGAGCTGACGTACAACCTTCTGAGTGTGCCAAGACTTACCGAATCAGGAAAGGAGGTGTCCTTCAATGAACGAGAAGGACTGATCTCGGATAATCGAGGAGAGGTTATTGCTATGGCATATAGGATGGTAAGCCTGTACTATCTGGGCTTGGAGCAAATGGACAACACGGCCAATGTAACAGGTGATTTGACCAAAAAAGATATCTGGCATCGAAGGTTTGGTCACTTGGGAGAGCGGAACCTCTGTAAGTTGGCTGAAAATAGTCTAGTGAATGGTTTTGATTATGATGTATCTAATTCCATTGAGTTTTGTGAATCGTGTGTGAGTGGAAAAATGTGTCGAAGTTCTTTTCCTAAAGGTGATCGAGAGAGAGAGCAAGAGAACCATTAGCTCTAGTTCATAGTGATGTTTGTGGGAAAATCAGTCCACAGTCACTTGGCAATTGACGATTATACACACTATATCTGGGTCTATGTTCTAAGGAACAAACATGAAGTATTCAATAAGTTTTGTGAGTGGAAGTCATTAGTTGAGAATTTATCTGGGCACAAGTTGAAAGTGTTTCGCACAGATAACGGTGGGGAATATACGTCCAATGAGTTTGAAGAATATTTAAGGAAGGATGGTATCAAGCATGAATATAGTATTCCCAAGACTCCACAGCAAAATGGAGTATCTGAGAGAATGGACCGCACCTTGGTGGAATATGTTCGATCGATGCTAGCTGATTCCAAGTTATGTCTTGGATTCTGGGCTGAAACATTATCTACAGCTGTTTATCTCGTAAATCGAAGTCCTACAAGAGTTTTAATTGACATAACGCCTTTTGAAGTATGGTTTGGAAAGAAACCTGGTGTTGAGCATTTGAGAGTATTCAGATGTGCAGCATACGCTCATGTTACAAAAGATGATCGAAAGAAACTGGACTCAAAAGCAAGAAAATGCATCTTTTGGGTTACTGTACTCGAAGGAAAGGTTATCGTTTATATGATACAAAAACGTCAAGTGTTTTTCGTAGTCGAGATGTTAGTTTTAATGAATTGTCAAGAGGAATCGAGTCTACACAAGAAAAAAAATGAGTCATTAAAGTTGAAGCCTTTGCTGAGGAAGAGGCAGAGGAAGAAGAAGAAAGCTCAGATGATGAAGCTCTTTGTGAGAGATGAATCTGTAACTGCAGAAGGAGATAGTCCAAGTGTTCCTCAACCTGTCTGAAGATCTTCCAGGCACATTAGACCTGATCGCTATGGTTTTCAAGCACACGCTACTGTTGATGTGGAACAAGAGCCACAGAGTGTTGTCAAGGCTATGAATAGCATTGAGAAGGAGAAATGGACAGAGGCTATGAAGAAAGAAATGGACTCAATATATTCAAATGACGTGTGGGATTTAGTGAAGCCGCTGAAAGATCATAAAGTGATAGGTAGCAAGTGGGTATCTGGGTTTGATACAGCGGGAAGGGGGGAGGGGAACCCTGGAATTTCCCTCCCCCCCTGAGCAGAGCCCCCCCCCTATGATTTTCACCTATACTTATTAAAACATACAAAAAATACTTTTCCTCCAATCCAAACTTTTCTTGTAGGTAAGCCTAGATTTGTACAATTTCTTCAGGCTAGCCTTTGAATGCTTTAGGTTGGAGCTTAGTTTGGGATTGCCTCCGCCAATGTTCATCTTTATGTTATGGCTTGCGGACTGTTCTCCTTGTTGTGCTTCTTCCCTCTGCTGCACTTCTTCCCTCTGCTGCACTTCTTCCCTCTGCTGCACTTCTTCGCTCTGCTGCCCTCTTCCCTCTGCTGCACTTCTTCCCTCTGCTGCACTTCTTCCCTCTGCTGCCCTTCTTTCTTCTGCTGCACTTCTTCCCTCTGCTGCCCTTCTTCCCTCTGCTGCCCTTCCCTCTGCTGCACTTCTTTCCTCACCTCTTCTCTCTCCCTCACTTCCTCCCTCACCTCCTCACTCTCTCTCTGCTGCACTGTTCGAATCTGTTCCTTGTGTTCCACCGATTCATAGCTATCACATTTGCTTTTTTTAGGTTCGGATTCACTTCCTTTGGAGCCACAAGGTCTCTTTTTCCTAAAATACTTTCTGATATCCATTAGCTACTACTCAGCAACTTCTACAGTCTGCTAAAGCAACAAATATACCCTTACCAACCAGGCAGCTGCTTCACAATGACCAGTGCTAAAAGCAACTTTCAAACTGGAACTGGTGATCCATAAAATGATACACCTACTCCATTCAAACTAGAAGGATAACCTATTAGGAGTCTGTGCTTAATTAATGTCAGTTATTCAGCTTTCAAAATGAACAAAGCTGTTTATTAGAGGTAATCAATTGATTAATACATAAATATAATACAATAAATTAAATTTCCTTACCTTATTAGTATTGCAAGGACAAAAAAAATACAACTATAAGGTCGCTATTTGACTTTCCCCCCCCCCCCCCTAGCAAAAAATCCTGTATCAAACCCTGGGTATTCAAAAGGAAGACAAATGTTGATGATCACTAGAGAGATACAAGGCTCGTCTTGTAGCACAAGTTTTTTCGCAGCAACATGGTCTGGATTACGATGAGACATTTAGTCCGGTTATCAGGTTTGATTCGCTTCGAAGTCTAATTGCTATCGCAGTTCAGAAGGATCTCAAACTGCACCAGTTAGATGTTACAGCAGCATTTCTGAATGGTGTTTTGCAGGAAGACGTATATATGGAGCAACCGGAAGGATTTGTTGTGGAAGGCAAGGAAAGTTTGGTGTGTAAACTGAAGCATAGCCTCTATGGATTGAAGCAAAGTCCGAGATGCTGGAACAGTGCATTGGATACTCATCTAAAGAGCATTGAATTTGTCCAATCATCCAATGATCCGTGTATTTACACTGCTGCGGAAGGAGAGCCATTTATTATGGGTGTTTATGTCGATGACATCGTGCTAGCATCAAACAGTTCTGAGAGAGTTCAAGAAATGAAGGATGCTCTTGCTCAAAAGATCACTATCAGAGATCTTGGTGAACTCAAATATTTTTTGGGAGTGCAAATCACTCAAGATGCGAGCAAGAACCAAGTTTGGATTGGTCAACCTACATTTACTGAATTGCTTCTCAGTAAGTATGGCCTGAGTGAAGCTAAGCCAACCAATGATTTAACAGGTCGTCAAGCTGATCCAACACTGATTTTTGAGGATAATCAGTCTATAATATCTATGGCTAAAAATCCAACATTTCATGGACGGACAAAGCATATAGGGATTAAGTATCATTTCATTCGAGAGCAAGTTAGTGAAAACAGTATACGTTTGGAATATTGAGCCATAGCATGATCCCAAGTAAGTCAAGCAAAATTCGAAAAGCTACGACGGTTGTGTGGAATGGCCAAAGCACTTGAGTGTAATAAGGAGTGTGGAAATAATATGGATGCACCCTCTAGTGCTTAACGTTAATGACCCTTTACCTGATTGACTGGCAGAACATTCTAGAACTAGCTATCATTCTGATCATGTGCAGTTCTTGTATCACGTTGGTTGTATCATACTTTACCACGTTTTGTGTCACGTACTGATTGTGTAGTAGTAGTTGTGCTGTATTTCAAATTAAACTTTTGCTGCGCTATATTTGCTGTGCAACGTTTCTGCGCCAACATGTAAATGGTGCAGATCACAGGTGGATGTCTTGGTCGCTATGCAACTGGTCCTGCGGAGGTGTGTAGATGGTGCAGATCACAGGTGGACGTGTGTGGATGGTGCAGGTCACAGGTGGAGGTCTTGGTCACTGTGCAATTAGTGTCATGTTGTAGGGTATGCAATGGATCCCCAGATACATCAGTAAATACGCATGAGGTGTGAAATCCAAGACCTTGGGGATTAAATATGTCCCTACATAGTAGAACATGTTCTTCCTTTATCACACCAACAATACTTATTACATGGTGACCATGGGCTCCTCCTACGTAAGGTGGAGCCATAGCATGATCCCAAGTAAGTATCAATTCTTGCCATACTAATTGCACAGCAACTATTTGTATTTAAATGTGTGCCATAGGTTAAACAATAGGTGGAGGCTGTGATCCTGTTAGTGTCGTGAGTGATGCAATGGTCAGATATACGTGAAAGTCATGGGAGCTATGAAATTAATATAGTGATCAAGATGTGCAACTGACCAACTGATCAACGTAGACTGCCATGTGCTGTGCACTTAGTACAATGATGTGTTAAATAAGGTTTATGTAGTTAGCAACCACTGCACATCCCGCCACCGCACTGAATGCATAGCAACTGCATGGCCTTCCTACCTATGGTATATTATATACCTTACAGCACGACTTTTTGTACATGTATCTCAGGATATGGAATGTGTGCAATTGAATCTAATGCATCTATAAATAGAGGCCATAGTCGCAAAAGCATTCCCTCGATGTAACGGGTTCTGATATTCTTTACTCCGATTTTACACTTGCCAAGTTAGTATACTCATGTTCACTATTGCTGCCTTTTACTTATTTAATAAACAAAACTGAATAAAAATAATAATATACATTAATTAGTAACAGGTCCTCAATCACACCACAACAGAACCAAGCAAGCTTACTGCTAACATACATCCATTTTAAACATTGATTTTCTGCAAAAAAAAATTGTAGCATGTCACGTTACCTAGTCTACTAGATCATATGAGTGTGAATGAAATGAAACCAGTGAAATGACAACTAGTACAGCTAGTTAGTAGTTCAGTCTCATAGAAGATGTATACAGTAGAGTGACTGCAGAACACCCCAAGGCTCCCAGAGAACAGCTCATGGAAACAAACTCAAATGATAGACATATGACACTCCCGGCAGCCCGGATGACCAGATCCGTTAGTAAATTAGACTCCATCACAAGCGAAGGCCAACTTGGATTACTACCTACATAATATAATAATAATGTTAGGATGCGGAATGGCTAATACCCAAACCAAGATACTCTTTCCCAATAAAGTTGCTGGGTGAGCTGATGCTACTCTCATTAACTGGGGTGTAACTCCCAACCATTGGTGTCACCTTCTGAGTCAGTTCTTTACTGAATAAATAACTAAAAATATTTAATTATGAATTATAAAGAACATATACCAAAGGCACCGAGAGCACTAAGTGAAAGAGGACTGTAGTCCTTTCAAGTAAAAGATGAAACCAATAATAGACAGTATATAGAAGTAAAAGTACGAACACTAGCCACACGAACTTTCCAATCTTTTCCAGGATAGACTGAAATGATTCTACCAAGAGGTCAATGATTACGAAATTGATTGTCTTCAAGGATGATAACAATGTCACCAATGGTCAAATTTTGCATAGGACGTTGCCACTTTGACAATCGGCTGTAATTGCTGAAGATATTCTTTTGACCATCGTAGCCACCAGTGTTGAGTAATGTTTTGGACTAGCATCCAACGTTTGAGGGGAGAATGAACTTCAGTCAAATCAGCTTCAGGCAAGGCATTTAAGGGCCTCCCAATTAAGAAATGTCCAGGCGTCAGGACATCAATAGCATCTTCTGCATGACTTGAAAGTGACAGAAGAGGACGACTGTTCAAACAGCTTTCTATCTGACACAAAACAGTAGAAAATTCTTCAAAATTAAGAATTTGTTGACCTATGATGCGACGAAGGTGCAATTTTGCTGACTTCACAGCAGCCTCCCATAGTCCTCCAAAATGTGGTGCTCTTTCAGGAGAGAAGTTCTACTTGATTCGATGGTTCAGTAAATATTGGTGAACCGAATCTTTAGTAAATTTTGAGGGCAACTCTTGATAAAGTTTCTGGAGATCATTGTGAGCACCTTTGAAATTGGACCCATTATCACTAAATATTTCCCGTGGAAGACCACGTCTAGCAATGAAACGTTTGAACGCTGCAAGAAAAGCCTCTGTAGACAGATCTGACACACACTCCGGATGAGTAGCCTTTGTGCTAAAGCAAACAAATATACACAAATAAGCTTTAATAATAACAGGTTTCCTAGTGTGACCCTTCTTCAATGAGAAAGGCCCAGCAAAGTCTGATCCAGTTATCGTGAATGGAGGACTTGGAATCACTCTGGCCTTAGGAAGTTGACCCACTACTGGCTAACATGTTTCGCCATTCCAGTGCCACCAAATGTTCCGGAGAAATGAAAACAACATTTGCTGTTTTTGAGCCTTGGCTGCTCAACGCCTGCAAGTGACACATCTCCGGCAAATGTCTCGTACCAGTCGTCTGACTCCTATGATGTGGATTCTTGAACCTACAGAACTGAGAAGGAGAGACACAATGACACAGAGAAACATGTAAGTTAGAAACTAATAAACCGGTCAGTATATCATTGTTAGGACGAATGATAGGATGTTTTTGATCGAACGACAGAGATGAATTTGAGAGACGACCGCCTACTCTCAGCAGGTAATCTTTGTCAATGAATGGATTAAGAGATATAAGACGTGAATTTGCTTTGATCGGTTTGTCATGGCAGAGTTGCAAAAGCTCATCATGGAAATGACGGTTTTGGGCTAAAGAAAATAAGTGTGCTTCTGAAGAATTCAGCTCTGAAACGGACAATCTTGAATGTATGTTGATTGGTTTGTGAAGTCTTTTGAGCTTCAAGTTGGAGATGAATCGGTGAATCCAAGCATTAACCCGTAATAACCGGTTATAATTGCTAAATTTTCCTTCAATCCAATGTACAGGATTCAAGGTGACAGTGCAGACATTTTGAGCTCTGAAGTACATGCTACAGGAGGTGACATTGGTTGAGAAGGCCAACCAATGGGATCTGAATGAAGCCATTTTGGACCGTTCCACCAGAGATCATCGGTCAATAACATTTGTGGAAGAAGGCCTCTATGCTATTCCGAGTAGACACTGTGATAAGATTTCAGCAGTTGAAGTTGTTTCACTATTCGTTGAGACACCAGAGAAAGTCCTGCTCCAGAGTCTAAAAGGGCTCTAACCACAATTTGCTTACCACATTGGCATTTTAGAATGACTTGACTGGTCATGGACAATGAAGATTGGATCTCTCCTTGAGGTTTGATGTGATGAATTGGAACTTAAATAGTAGAATTAACAATTGTGTTGGTTTCAACATTGTTATTGCTTGTTTGTTCTCTATGTAACATTGTATGGTGAGTAGAACATTTTTTACAACGACCAGTATTCTTGCATTCTTTTAAGGAATGTCCATAATGTAAACAGTTAAAACAGGCACATTTGAGGAGTGAGCTTGTGTCTTTCTGTTTTCATTGATTTAAAAGTTGGACATAAATACAGAGGATGAGAATTTCCTTTGCATACAGAGCAATGAGACCTTGAGTTGGCAGGTTGTGAGGCATTTACAGAGGCTTTATGTTTTTAACCTGGTTACATTCAGATTTAACCTCAAGCTTAGAAACTGAAATGGTTGTCATTGGGGTAGTTTGCATTTTGTTTTTTAGAAATGCCAAGAAAACTGCAACATCTGGTACCTTCTTATAATCTTTACTGTAAGTAAGCCAAGACTCCTGAAGTTTCTTAATTAATTTGGTTGTAAGAACAGATGTTAGAAATGGCCCTAAGTCATATGGTTTAGTATCTTTCAGGCAACTGAATAGACGTGCTCGGAGTGAACAATAATTGAGAGGTTAGGCACAGGAAAACGCACTGTGAAGTCAACCCAACCTAGCTAAGTGCTCAACTACAGTCACCCACTAAACAAAAAGGAATTATGTTTAAGCACTATAATTAAAGATATGTAAGTAGTAGCAAGTAGAACAACAATAGTAGCAATAGGAACAGCAACTGAACTGAGGGCCCTAACCTGACCCTTTTATAGGCCAGGCTATGGGCCCAGGTGTGAATAAGTGTTTAATCTGATATTCAATGAGTGTGAAGTAATATGTGACCGGATTTGTGAAAACCCGGCTAAACGCGGCATCTAAAGTTTTCTAATTTATTCTACCAGTAGGCTGCACGGAGCCTTGGGATGCCTTCCTCCTAATTTGGAAGCTGTAGCACAAGCCGTCTTCGCCCTACGCACTACAACACTTCAGTATTTTTGCTAAACTTATTATTGCTGATTTCGAAAAAATGCCGGGTAAAGGCGTTGCTAAGGTCAGGGGGCGTGCCTTGTGTCCGTATACTATTACTGCGTGTCTCCGGGACACTATGGAGAAATAAACCGGTTACAGGCGGATTGAAAGAAGTCTAAAAGGCTTAATGCAGGGCTCCTTAAGAAACTATGATGACGAGAATTGCGTGAGTACTTGAATTATGTAGAATAGTAAGTGAATTAGTTAGCTACAGTTTTTTCCCGGCTGTTAGTGAAAAGCCCGCCAATAATTTCTTAGCAACTCTCCGTACACGAGTCCAACCGGCTAGTGTTTCTAGCCTCCTAGTGTGAGTTCTAGAGCACGCCAGAGCCTACAACTGCGTCATAAGCTAGAGCTAACTGGTGTCTATCCATTTCTGCCATAAAAAAATTTTCGAAAAAAATCGACCCATAAGGCTTTACCCGGTGATACTGAAAAAAATTGTTTGCCGCGTTTAGGCGGATTTTCCCAAATCCGGTCACATATAATAAAGGGGCGACGAAAACAGAGGGAGGGGCAGACAAATAAAAGTAGTCAGTCATCATTCAGGGTGTGGCCTGAACATCCACCCGGGGCGGAATAGATTGTCGACTTTCTTCTGACGAATCCAACAGTGGGACAAGTTCACATATGGGACGCTTGTAAGTACCTTTGTTTGTTCTTATAGTAACAGCTCGAATTAATCCATCTGGCCCCGGATGCATGGCCACAAAGACAGCCATAGGCCATGTCCTCACAAAAAGTTCATCATCCTTTACTAAGACGACATGACCAACTTTAATGTTTTCCGAATTTCTCTTCCATTTGTTTCTTTTTTGTAGTAGCTGTAGATACTCTAGCGACCACCGTGACCAGAACTCAGAGGTAATTTTCTGACACAAGTTCCAACGTTTCATGATGCAGTTGAGGTGGTGCAAGCAGTGGTCTTCCCACAAGAAAGTGGCCCGGCGTTAGAACCTCCACTCCATCTTCTGGCAAGGAATTCAGTGCACATATTGGCCTACTGTTCATGGTAGCTTCTATGTCCGTAAGGACAGACATACATTCCTCAATGGACAGAATGTGGGAGCCGACCAACTTTCGAAGCAGAGTTTTTGCAGACTTTACGCTGGCCTCCCAAATTCCCCCAAAGTGGGGAGCTCGCCCAGGTATGAAGCTCCATTTAATACGAGCATTAGTAAGGAAGTGGCTGATGGTGTTGAGACTCTGTTTGTTGGTAAGGAGATTTCTGTGAGTTCCCGCTTGGCCCCAATGTAGTTAGATCAGTTATCAGACATGACTTCTGCTGGGCATCCTCTTCGTGCTGAGAATCGGCGGAATGCAGCCAGGAAAGCCTCCGTCGTTAGATCCATAACCAACTCTAGATGGACCGCTCGAGTAGCAAGGCAAATAAAAACACATATGTAGCCCTTCACTTGTACAGGCTTTCGGGTATGGCCCTTTTTTAGTAAGAGTGGCCCCGCAAAGTCTGTTCCTGTTCTCGTGAAGGGTGGTGAAGGTAGTACTCGGGAAGTAGGTAATTGTCCCATTTGGCCTACTGGCCAGTTGTTTCCGGCACGTTGTGGTCCTCACTAGTGTTCGTGCTCCCGACATGTAGTATTGTTGGCTGAGAATGCCCATGGTCATAGTGGGTCCAGCATGGTGATTCAATGTATGTAGAAGTCTGACCAATATTAAAGCCAGATAGGATTTCCTAAACAGTATAATGGGGTGCTTCTGCTGATAAGGTATGTCAGCCTGTTGGAGCCTTCCACCAACTCTCATAAGGCCAGAATTGTCTATGTAGGGGGAAAGAGCACAAAGTGAATTAGATGTTGACAATTGTCCACTTGACCGGAGAATCTTTAATTCCTTGAAGAAATATTGTGCCAGATGGAGGCAAAACAACTGATTTTCTGTAGCTAGTACCTCATCTACTGATAGACGGAAGTGACAGTCCTGGGCTGTTTTTTTCTTACAGCCCGAGATAAATCATAGCACCCAGGATAATACATTGACGCAGTGTGCAAAAAAAGAAAATCGCTTGATAATCAGTTCACGGTCTGGAGTCTCAACTCTGATAGTCAGAGCACAATTCCGAAGCTCTGGCAGTTTAGAATTCAATGGCTCTCTGTGGACTGGCCATGAATCAGGAGGGGAGTGCAGCCAACTTGGTCCATGCCACCACAGTGGATGGTGGTATAGATCCGATGCAAAAATACCACGAGATTCCACATCCGCAGGATTAGATGTCGAAGTAACATGTCTCCAGGAAACTGGGGGTATTACATCTATGATTTGTACAACTCTGTTGGCGACACATGTCTTTAGTTTTGCAGGATTTGTTCGTATCCATGCCAAGGCAATAGCCGAGTCACTCCAAGCATATACAGATGACAAATCAATGGACAGTTCAGTCATGGCTATACACAGTCCATACTCTCCCTATATACAGTCCATACTCTCCCTATACACAGTCCATACTCTCCCTACACACAGTCCATACTCTCCCTTTACACAGTCCATACTCTCCCTATACACAGTCTATACTCTCGTTTTACCCACTCTATACTCTCGCTTTACTCAATCCATACTCTCGCTTTACCCAGTCCATACTCTCGCTTTACCCAATCCATACTCTCGCTTTACCCAGTCCATACTCTCGCTTTACCCAATCCATACTCTCGCTATACACAGTCGATACGCTCGCTTTACCCAATTCATACTCTCGCTTTACCCAATTCATACCCTCGCTTTACCCAATCCATACGCTCGTTTACCCAATTCATACTCTCGCTTTACCCAATCCATACTCTCGCTTTACCCACTCCATACTCTCGCTTTACCCAATCCATACTCTCGCTTTACCCACTCCATACTCTCGCTTTACCCACTATATACTCTCGCTTTACCCAGTCCATACTCTCGCTTTACCCACTCCATACTCCCGCTTTACCCACTCCATACTCTCGCTTTACCCACTCCATACTCTCGCTTTACCCAATCCATACTCTCGCTTTACCCACTCCATACTCTCGCTTTACCCACTCCATACTCTCGCTTTATTACCCAATCCATACTCTCGCTTTACTCTATCCATACTCTCGCTTTACATAACACCTCGCGAGGTGTTTACTAGGAGGTGCTGTCTGGACACCCCACTTTGAGCCTTACACTGGTTTCATCTAAACTTTCTATCACTTATATTCCAATTCTTCAGAATAATGAATGCTCAAGTTATAACATGAATCTTCAGTTACCTAGTCTACGTTAATTGTATCAGCTTTTGCTGTATGAATAGCAAAAATAGGTTGATATCTAAGATTATCAATAAGTCCTCCAGTATTGAAGAACAATTACTACATCCAGTAAAAAGTGGGGTTGTCCCAGCAGGCACTACTTAACCTTCCTGAAGAAAGTTTGTAAGTATTAAGTGTGACTACTCATATCACGCCCAATAACAAACATTTCTAATTCTGCAATTACAGCTAAAGGTGATATCTCATTGCAGACCTTTCTTGTCTAAAATGGTTACTCACAACCGAAAACCAACTTGGCACTATCATATGAACCAAAATGATCCCAACACAAGCATAATATTGTTGCCACTAACCTAACAGCTGAGTCTGGCTGAGCTTTATTCATCACTAGATTATCACAACTTGCAAATGGACTGCTAAATAAATAATAATAACATACTATACAACAGAAACCTGTACTAGAAAACAACCACAACCATAACGACTATATGTACTGCTATTATAATACATGAACAAATATGTAGCATAAATTTATTTCCACTGCCTAATGATTAAGACTGACTAAACCTTACTCACTAATACATAAGAATCTGAATATTCTGGTAAACTTTCAAATAAATAGCATGTCATTTTACAGATACCTGTATGTGTTAGACTTCACCACAATCAAATGAAATGTGAAGTATTCATAATCGATTCAATTGACTCGACCACAAACTACTGCAACTATATAATTGTTACAGGACACACACACAACTTTACAGAAAAGTATCCTAAAACAAGTTAGAAGCATAAATGTGACCGGTTTTGGGAAAATCGGCCTAAACGCGGCAAACAATTTTTTTCAGTATCACCGGGTAAAGCTTTATGGGTCGATTTTTTTCGAAAAATTTTTTATGGCAGAAATGGATAGACACCAGTTAGCTCTAGCTTATGACGCAGTTGTAAGCTCTGGCGTGCTCTAGAACTCACACTAGGCGGCTAGAAACACTAGCCTCTTGGACTCATGTACGGAGAGTTGCTAAGAAATTATTGGCGGGCTTTTCACTAACCGCGGGGAAAAAACTGTAGTTAACTAATTCACTTACTATTCTACATAATTCACGTACTTACTCAATTCTCGCCATCATAGTTTCTTAAGGAGCCCTGCATTGAGCCGTTTAGACTTCTTTCAATCTGCCTGTAACCGGTTTATTCCATAGTGTCCCGGAGACACGCAGCAATAGTATACGGACACAAGGCACGCCCCCTGACCTTAGCAACGCCTTACCCGGCGTTTTTTCGAAATCAGCAATAATAAGTTTAGCAAAAATACAGAAGTGTTGCAGTGCGTAGGGCGAAGACGGCTTATGCTACAGCTTCCAAATTAGGAGGACGGCATCCCAAGGCCCCGTGCAGCCTACTGGTAGAATAAATTAGAAAACTTTAGATGCCGCGTTTAGGCCGATTTTCCCAAAACCGGTCACAAATTGTCTCCACTAACCTGACTTCAAGTTCAGAACTGCTAACTTCAACATGTCCAGAATGTGATGATTCTGGGGAGCTGCATAGAACAAATACAACTAGTGATATGATTGCAATAAATGAAGAACTCTTATTACAAACCACCAAAATAGTGACAATAATAATAGTAGTAGCAATAATAATGAATGTAATTAAGCTCACATGCAGTAACGATGTCCATGAGCGACAACGATATGTGTATTCATGAATAAGTCATGAGCTGAGCTGACTTGGTAAAATATTGAAATTCCCTGAATGGGTAAAGCATCTGCATTGAATGGGTAAAGAGTCAGCATTCCGTGAATTAGTAAAGTGTTGACATTCCTGGATGGGTAAGCGTCAACATTCCTGAGTGGGTAAAGCGTCAGCATTACCTGAGTGGGTAAAGCGTCAGCATTCCCTGAATGGGTAAAGCGTCAGCATTCCCTGAATGGGTAAAGCGTCAGCATTCCCTGAATGGGTAAAGCGTCAGCATTCCTTGAATGGGTAAAGTATCGTCTGAATTGGTAAAGCGTTGTCGTTCCCTTGATGGGTAAAGCATCAGCATCATGTACCTGAATGAGAAGGTGTTGGCATTGCCTGAGTGAAGTGTCGACATTACCTGAATGGTTAATGCATTAGCATTACCTAAATGGTTAATGCATTGGTGTTACCTAAATGGTTAATGCATTGGTATAACCTAAATGGGTAAACTGCGGGAAGTCAGCGTAGGTTTCAAAAAGGAAGGTAAACTATGACAGAGAAGGCAAAAGTACAGAAGAGAGGAAGCAAAAAACGATTAATTGTAAAATGTGATTGGAACCGGCGAGGTAAGGCAGCATAGGTTTAAATGAGAATGGAAGAAGGCAAAAGTGCTAGTGATTAGCTAAGCGAGCGGAATTGACAGTAAAGGTGGCACCAGTTTAAAAAAGGACGGCGAAAGTACGAAAAAGAAGGCAAAAGATCACAAAGCTTAAGTCCACAATCATGATAATAGGACAGAGAGATTCAGAAGCAGGAGAGGTAGAACGAGCTGAAGAAAGGAAATGTGGGGGATAAGAATAGCTGAGATAGTTCAGAAGAAAAAAAAGAGCAGGAGAGGGAAACTTATGTAACCTTAACCAATGGTAGAGAATGATAACTGAGTGAGATAACTTGTGCTACTGTATTCTTACTTTACAATATGTCAAGCGCCACTGTGTGGCGGGTACTTGCTAGTTGTTATTGTAATAATAATATTAAAAATCAAATAAGATTCACATCCTATTAGTTTTAACCTGATTGAATCAGTAGCTTTCACAATGTCCATGTTGCTTGATTGAGAAAATATGCTGAAAAAAATATTATAATAAAACATTTCAATATATACAATACATAATATATTCTTTTCACAGGGTTTCTTTAATAATATCAAATTTTGGCCGTCACCAAGATTGAACCAAACTAACTACTTAATGCTACAACTGACAGCCATCTCGTAACAAACATTTCTAATTCTGCAATTACTGCTAAAGGTGATATCTCATTGCAGACCTTTCTTGTCTAAAATGGTTACTCACAACCGAAAACCAACTTCACACTATCATATGAACCAAAATGATCCCAACACAAGCATAATATTGTTGCCACTAACCTAACAGCTGAGTCTGGCTGAGCTTTATTCATCACTAGATCACCACAACTTGCAAATGGACTGCAAAAAAAATAATAATAACATATTATACAACAGATACCTGTACTAGAAAAAAAACAACCCAACAACTACATGTACTATTATTATAATACATTCAATGACATCCACAAAACTAACTAGATTGTGTTTAGGATGTTAAATTTATGAAAATTTCATAGAATGAATGAACACTCTCAGCACATTCATAGTAACAAAAATTATCCAAGAACAAATATGTAGCATAAATTTATTTCCACTAGCACAGAATAAGCCTTACTCACTAATACATATGAATCTGAATATTCTGGTAAACATTCAAATAAATAGCATGTCAATTTTCAGATACCAGTATATTGACTCGACCACAAACTACTGCAACTATATAATTGTTACGGGACAAACCCACTTCTTTACAGAAAAATATCCTAAAACAAGTTAGAAGCATAAATTGTCTCCACTAACCTGACTTCAGTGTCCAGTTCAGAACTGCTAACATCAACACGTCCGGAATCAGATGATTCTGGGGAGCTGCATAGAATAATACAACTAGTGATGTGAGCGTCAGTATTCCCTGAATGGGTAAAGCATTGACATTCCCTGAATGGGTAAGGCGTCGGCATTCCCTGAATGGGTAAAGTGTCATCTGGATGGGTATGGGTAAAGCATCAGCATTTCCTGAATGGGGAAGGCGTCAACCTTACCTGAATGGGTAAAGCGTCGGTATCGACATTACCTAAATGGGTAAAGTGTCGTCTTACCTGAATGGGTAAAGTGTCTACATTACCTGAATGATTAATGTATTGGCATTTACCTGAATAGGTAAAGCGTCAACATTACGTGCATAGGTAAAGTGTCGGCATTACCTGAATGGGTAAAGTGTCGGCATTACCTGAATGGTTAAAGTGTCTACATTACCTATTGGCATTCCCTGAATGGGTAAAGAGTTGACATTCCCTGAATGGGTAAAAGAATAATTTATAGGCTATTCTTATCATCATGCATCAATATAGCTCGAGCAATGTAAACGGTACATATAAACACAGTCTTCATAAGAGAAGAAACTAAACAGGTCACAGACACTAACTGGTCTATATTTTTCAATAGAAAATTCCGCTTCCAGCACTATGTTAACTAAAGCCAAACTAACACCGGCAGCAAGAAATTATTTTCTCATGTAATTAAGACGTGATATTAAGGAATTACCCACAAAAGAGGGTACCTACTTGCCTAAGTGGGTAATGTGTCGGCATTACCTGAATGGGTATCGGCATTACCTGAATGGGTAAAGAGTCTACATTACCGTAATGATTAATGTATTAGCATTACCTGAATAGGTAAAGCGTCGGCATTACCTGAATAGGTAAAGTGTCTACATTACCTGAAGGATTAATGCATTGGCATTACCTAAATGGATTAAGTACCGGCATTTCCTAAATGGATTAAGTACCAGCATTTCCTGAATGGGTAAAGTGTTGACATTCCCTGAATGGGTAAAAGAATAATTGATAGGCTATTCTTATCATCATGCATCTATAGCTCGAGCAATATGTAAACGGTACATGTAAACGTAGTCTTCATAAAAGAAGAAACTAAACAGGTCAGAGACACTAACTGGTGTATATTTTTCAATGGAAAATTCCGCTTCCAGCACTAAAGCCAAACTAACACGGGCAGCAAGAAATTATTTGCTCATGTAATTAAGACGTGATATTAGGGAATTACCCACAAAAGTGGGTACCTACAGATCAGAGTGTGACAGATAGACAAACAGAGAAAATATAAGATATACTATAACCGTCTTGTGCATGCACACTGAGGGTTAATAATAATAACAATAATAATAACAGTAGTAATATTATATATAATAATAAACTTGTGTATCAGTAATGACAACGGTGTATTCATGAATAATTCTAAACAGTTTGGTAAAGCATCGTCATCTAATGGTTGTTAAAGTATCATCATCTCATGATTGGGAAAGTGTCGTCACATTCAGTAGACAGTGGTTAATTCTAAAAAAAACTGGAGTGGCGGGTACTTGCTAGTTATTATTGTAATAATAATATTAAAAAATAATATAAGATTCACATCCTATTATTTTTAACCTGATTGGATCAGTAGCTTTCACAATGTCCATGTTGCTTGATTGAGTAGATATGCTGAAAAATATAAGAAAACCTTTCAATGTATACAATACACATAATTTTTTCACAGGGTTTCTTTAGTAATATCAAATTTTGACTGTCACCAAGATTGAACCAGACTACCTACTTAATGCTACAACTGAGATATGACAGCCATCTCGTAACAAACATTTCTAATTCTGCAATTACTGCTAAAGGTGATATCTCATTGCAGACCTTTCTAGTCTAAAATGGTTACTCACCACCGAAAACCAACTTTGCACTATCATATGAACCAAAATGATCCCAACACAAGCATAATATTGTTGCCACTAACCTAGCAGCTGAGTCTGGCTGAGCTTTATTCATCACTAGATCACCACAACTTGCAAATGGACTGCAAATAAATAATAATTACATGTTATTATACAACAGAAACTTGTACTAGAAAAAAAAAAAAACCCAACAACTACATGTACTATTATTATAATACATTCAATGACATCCACAAAACTAACTAGATTGTGTTTAGGATGTTAAATTAATGAAAATTTCATACTCATAAAAGGTACTCTCAACTAATGAACACACCCAGATTCCGGACGTGTTGATGTTAGCAGTTCTGAACTGGACACTGAAGTCAGGTTAGTGGAGACAGTTTATACTTCTAACTTGTTTTAGGATATTTTTCTGTAAAGTAGTGGGTGTATCCTGTAACAATTGTATAGGTGCAGTAGTTTGTGGTCGAGTCAATTGAATTGATTATGAATGCTTCACATTTCATTTGATTGTGGTGAAGTCTAATACATATAGGTATCTGTAAAATGACATGCTATTTATTTGAAAGCATACCAAAATCTTCAGATTCTTATGTATTAGTGAGTAAGGTTCATTCAGTCTTAATCATTGGGCTAGTGGAAATAAATTTATGCTACATATTTGTTCTTGGATAATTTTTGTTGAGCTGCATAGAATAATACAACAAGTGGTGTGATTGCAATAAATTGAAGAACTCTCATTACAAACCATTGGGTAAAGTGTCGGCATCTGCTGAATGGGTAAAGTGCCGGCATCCGCTGAATGGGTAAAGTGCCGGCATCCGCTGAATGGGTAAAAGAATAACTTATAGGCTATTCTTATCATCATGCCTATAGCTCGAGCAATGTAAACGGTACATGTAAATGCAGTCTTCATAAGAGAAGAAACTAAACAGGTCACAGACACTAACTGCATGGTCTCTATTTTTCAATGGAAAATTCCGCTTCCAGCTCTAGGTTCACTTCAAGCCAGACTAACATGGGCAGCAAGAGACTATTTGCTCATGTAATTAAGACGTGATATTAGGGGGAATTACCCACAAAAGCTAGTACCTACAAATCAGAGTTTGACAGATAGACAAACAGAAAAAAGATAGGATTGATACTGTAACCGTCTTGTTGTGCATGCACACTGAGGGCTAATAAAAAAAATAATAACAGTAGTTAACTATATAATAATACACTTGTGTGTCAGTAAATACAATGGTGTATTCGTGAATAATTCATGAGATTAAACGGCTTGGTAAAGCATCGTCATCTAATGGTTATTAAAGTATCGTCATCTCATGGTTGGGAAAGTGTCGTCACATTCAGTGGACAGCGGTTAATTCTTAAAAACTGGTGCAATAGACAAGGGAAGAGAAGGGATTCTATATCAGAATGATCCTGAATAGTATCAGCAATACCCAGTACTTGAAGAGATGGCAAAGCATTTACAAGATTATTTAAAATTTGAAAATTTCCATTTACACTACCTCTGAACTCCAAACTTATTACTGAAAGATTCCCTTCCACTGCCTTAGTAAATGCATCTAAATTTTCCTTAGTTGGTGAGCAGTCCAACGTAATATGCATACATGGATTCTTTTTTGCATTAGATATGACATATCCTAGAGCAGTAAAATCAGAAGAAGTCATAAATGAGTTAGTAAATTGTAGGACTGAACTACATACATTGTCGCAAATGCGATTTTGTTGTGCTTTTAAAGCACATTGAATACGAAATAGATGCTTAAAATTAGAGTTTTCAATCAAAACCTTGAACAAAAAATCAGAATCAAACTTCACTAGCCCACCAAAAAATTTAAATACTATTTGCATGTGTTCTTTGGATGCATATTCCATCAAAATTTTGTGCCGAACTTCATCATTTTGACAGTAAATATGATAAGCCGCCAAGAACTCTTGAAAAGTTAAGTGACAAAAAGTGTACATGTTTAGATAACCGAGACTGGTAGCTTTGGTATCTATAGTTATCAAACCCAGTGAATCACCAATTTTTATATCCTTATTGAATTTATCCATATCAGACTGCAACAAAATTTGTAATGAAGCCTGTGTTTTTTCAAATGCAATACTACAAATATCGAGAAAAACTTTTCTGTCATCTCCAGTTAGAGAATGCACTGATTCTAAATAAGTGTGTTTTTTATCTTCATAACGATAGAGAGACCGTAAAATAGCATGCTTTGCAAATTCCATATAAATCTGAGTTTCTGTGTCTGGCAAATTTTCATTTAAATCAAATAAAAAACAAATCATAGCTGACTGAATAGGCAAGTAACACATATGGTGGATATTAGGATGGTTATCTAAATATCTTTTTAAACTGGAACACCTATCTGCGGTAGAAAATTTGTAAGAATTTATGTATTTTGATATTTGCTTGTTGAAAAAACCCAACACCTCAATTTGTTTGTCAGCTTCTTCTCTGTATTCAGCAATAGCAGCTGGACGAGATGCTGTTAAAACAATTGCCTTTTCCAAGCATTGCTTCTGAATGAGCTGATATATGAACACATCTTTTCTACGTGGTTGATACTCGTCTAGGCCATCGAGTATGAAGCAATACCCAAGCCCCTTACTCTTTACACAGTAGCTACATATGGTAGCCAGATCTAACTCATCCTTGAAATATTGACCTACTACATCTTTCAGCTGTACATCTGGATTACTTTGAAAGCTACGAAGATGAACTAAAAAGAGCAGACGTACTGACTGAAAATGTATGTCACATTTAGACCAGTCCTTTGCAATTTTATTAACAAAGGTGGACTTGCCACTTCCTGGGCGACCTGCAATCAGAATTCTGTGTCCAGGTTTCATCGAAGTAAAGCTTGACTTGTAGTCAGTGTCAGTTTTACCTAAATATATATCATCCAGGTCTCCTCGGATAGAATGGCGACTGATGTCATGTGTAACCTCAATATTCTTTTCTGTGACAGTGGCTAAATTGATATAAGTACTTTGCTTAACCTGAGGCCAAGTATCAGCTTTAACTTCTTTCTTCGTTGCATAATTTTCAGAAAGGTGTTTGGTATATTTGTCTATTGGTGTTTTAACTGTAATGTTAATTGAGCTGAAAATTCTGTTCTTTTCACCACAACTATATGCTCCTTCCTGTTCAATATCGGTTATACGAACACAAATGATACTTCCCACTCCACACTCAATCTCAACCCCATTTCTAAACCAGGAATACCTTTTATTTGGCCCCACATGTCTTGCTTCAAGTAATATAGCAATTTCAGAATCAGTTTCCTCAATTTCAGTAACACTAGTTATAATAACAGGTGAGACTGATTCTGAGCGACTTGAATATACAGGCAGGTGACTATGAGCAGCTAGAATCAATTCCTTTAAACTGATAGCCTCTTTCGTTAAATACACCGATTCACTAGAAAGTACTTCGAATAATTCACTTAGTCTTACATTATCTTGTTGTAACCACATATCGAGCAATTCGTATAAGCGAGAATCATCGTCACGAAGCTGTTGATTCGATTTAATTCTCTTTACAAGGGCAGTTTCTCTCAAAAGTAATCTTGCTATTGCTTCCCAACGATAAGAATGCTTACAAAGATTTTTATATATTGTGGTAAGGTCTGACTTGCACAACACACAGTCATCATCAGTACTGTCAGATCCTTGTTCCTTTCGATGGCCTTTCATCTCTGATAACAGAAGATCAAAACCTGAAAATTTACTCAATACTTCACAAAATGCTCTGTGGCGAGAATGCTCATATTTGACGTTTCGTGAAATGTAAAACGACTGCAAGATGTAGCGGCAACACAATTCTGGAGAAATTTTCTTATGTAAGATGTCGATATTTTTTAATACCAATTCATTAATTAAACGGTTCTCATACAGTTCCCCTGCAAACCGTCTAATTTTAGATTTAATTATCAATACAATTTTCCTTTCAAATTCCATTATAGTTTGCAATGTTGGGACATACTGATTCCCTTGTTCTTCACTATGAATTCTTGATTCATCTTGCGAACTATTTCTGTAAACTAAAGGTACCCTATCAGACCTTCGATAATTACCTCTTCGAGATTGTTGAGCATTCCCTATTCCTAAAATTTGAAAAATAAAGCTAAAATTTTACCCTCTATCAGCCAAAATAGTTATTTATTTTTCATTCCTTTAAAATTATTAAAAATTGTGATTAAATCACTGAGTTAAAAAAAATGAAGCAATCAAATACCACAACTTAGTTGTTTTGCAACAAATGACTATGTTATAATGGCAACAATATAATTAAACAAGTATGCATTATATAGTATGGCTACAACATTGTAGTTGCTGCAATTGATGAACGAGCAAAGAGAGCATGTTACTATAAAAGGTATTTTTAATAAATAATCGTGTATGTAATTAGCAAGCGAGCAAGACTTTAGGGGTTGAAAATCAAATATATACTAGCCCTCAGTTTAATCTGGAACCACAGATATAAGTCAGTCATTATAGCTCTAGACTTATAATTGTACAATTATATTAGAGAAGTACTTGCTTTTCCAAGTCACATAAGTTGCAGCAAGTGATTACCATAACCGTCATTAGCACCATATGGCACTTTTACCAATAAAAATTCAACCGCTTGCGATCCGATCCTGAGTTTGGTCTCTTTATTAACACTCTAAATAGGAGGATTTTGTGTTGTAGGTAACTAAGGGCAAAAGGGAAAGTAAATTGAATTTTTAAATTGACCACATGTGTTGACCGCAGGAGAGAGAATAGATGCCGACAAAGTTATTCAGCGCTTATTCGACGATGATTTCAGTCTTTCTGAGAATGAAACTAGCGATGAGGAGGGTGAAGGAATATTTGCTTAAGCTGGATACGCAGCATTTGGGCACAGTTGAGCTAGCAACTCTGAGTAGTGAAAACTGAATACCAGGAGGTGTAGATAAGGGAGATCAACTTGAGAGTTACTATAATGTTGGTAGAAAATCGAGGAAGTGGTGGAGGCGAATCTTTTTCTTTTGTTTGGAAGTTTGCATTTTGAATAGTCTTTGCATGGAAAAAATGGTCAGGTCTAATGAACATCAACAGCGAGGTAGAAAAAAAGAGAGATACGTACGTTGTCGTCTAACCTTGAGCTAGCTAAACAGCTCATTGGTAGTTTCTCTACAAAATGTCGTAGTGCTGGTCGTCCACAATCTGTTGAGCATCTTCAGCTAGATAGACTGAATGTAAATTTAGGTCACTGGCCTAAGCATGCAGACAGAAAGGGGAATTGTGCTGTATGTTCAGCTATCATAAGAACAA
>WLWD01000645.1_pt1 | contig 29514 bp, 19 predicted proteins | sample 6712731 | NCBI WGS metagenome assembly WLWD01 (sample SAMN12718690, study PRJNA576275) | sponge metagenome | isolation source: marine sponge | host: Mycale hentscheli | place: New Zealand: South Island, Marlborough, Capsize Point | collected 2014-11-01
GTGGGTGGGGCCTGCTGAAAAGTTTTCCACAAAGCGTTCAACCACTTCGGAATTACAGTTCTTGGAGGGGTTATGGGGGTTGCCTTGGGAGTTGTGTGGTGTAATGGACACCAACATTAATTAACTGTTTAAGTTTCCACCCTTACATTGACTCTGATGTACTTTCCATGTCCTTCCTCAGTAATTATTTAATTATCTACTCTCCTATTTATCAATTATATCATTATTTACTTAAAATTTATCAATTATGTAATTAACTAGTTTATTTATGTTTTAGGAGTTTTTGCTGTATCTCATATTAACCTATGACACTAACTGAACAAGAATTAACCTCTCTCTCTCTCTCTGGCTCAGGGAAGCTTAACTCCTGGTGGCAGCGACCTGCCTAGAACTGATTAATCTCTATTCTGGGGAATTTATTCTAGCCTTCCTTAGCCAGAAGGTCAAGAAGCTTTGGGAACTCTAATCTCCCACAAGTTGCCAGGCTGATTGTTCCGCAAATCTCTTCTCTTGTAAGCTTCAGAGACCTAAAAGATCTCCAAGTTGCCCTATACTATTTAGTTTAACTGGTAAGAAAATAGAAAAGCAAGATTTAGGACTACAGCAGCAGGTGCAATTTGCCGATAATGATTTTTTCCAACTCTACTTTTGCTTCAATTTGAATTGTTATCAAGCTAAGCCAGATTAACATTTATAGGATGGCTTAGTAGACATATTTTACTATCCAGTGTTTAAAGATTCTTATGACCTTTTTGAACTGAATACGAGTAACTTATGAATATTCATGAGCTAACATTACACCGCCACCTTAAGTTTAAAAGCAAATGAAATAGTCGCTACTGTCACAAGAACTACATGGAATGGAATATACTATGCCAGCTTCTTCTTCTGGGTTTACTTTAAAACTGGTGTAGTGTGTTCCATTCCATGTCGTTCTTGTGATGGAACATGTATATAGGTGAAACTGGAAGAATGTTGACCACCAGAATTAGAGAGAATAAATATGCAGTTCAAACAAATAATGTACAATGGTATCACAAGACATGATAGTGAGACAAGCGACTTACTTAGGTGGTCTGAAAGAAAAAGTAATTGGGTTCAAAGAACATTCAGTTAAAAGAAAGATTTAGGAAAGCATCAACGTAAAATATAAAGAACTTAAGTTTAGCTGGAGGACTCACTGAAGCCCTATTTGAGGCCAATTGTAAATTTGATTTTCTGTTTTTCTCACTTACATTCATTTTATTGTATTGTTTCTTTTCTTTTCTTCATGGGTAAGCTAGTACAGTACATAGACATCAGAGTTGTTTCTGATTATGGATGTGTTGTTAATTCCCCAGGTCTTGTTTTCAGCATATAAATTATAATTTGTTTCATAACTGATAAGGTATTCATGTCTGTGAAAAGCTTTGTATACCAATTTTCAAAATATCAGTTGTACTACAATGTGTAAAAGTTCCTAAAAATTTCAAAACTCACCATTGTTGGGAAGTGAAGGATGTGTACATTAGAAGAATAGTTTCCCCTTGAATATCCTCCAAACATAACAGCTTGTTGTTCGTCAATTAGAGTCAGAGAAAAGGCCTCACAAGGAGGAAGTTGTGTTCCTTTTACGGAAACAGATGACCAGGTACCTGACAAACATTGAAATAATTATAATAAATATTACATCACATGCAAACAGCTCAAATGACCACTACAACCTCAACAGAGTGTACTTGCCTAGTGAAGTGCCAATAGTGGGTCAGAGTTCAGTAAACACGAGTCATTTTATGCTGTGCTGGCATAGTTCGGCTTATGATCAGGAGATCAACAATTCTTTTAATAAGAGATAAGTTCAGAGTTTCATATAAGAAATATTTGTCTTAAATTGGTATGTGTGTGAGTGAAATGAGAGTATGTAACAGAGTTGTGTGGACATTCACACTATCAATAGTCCATCAATTCTTATTCTGTAATTCAGCGAGTTTGGGATATAGCTATACATGTGTATATACATATGTATGTCTTCATTTCAAAATACGTAGGTGCAATACAATGGGCGTCCGTGTACCATTCACTAAAATGCATTGGGTATTGGTTGAATGCAATAGAAATAATTCACACTAAGAAACTCATCACACACTAAGAAACTCATCACACACTAAGAAACTCATCACACACTAAGAAACTCATCACACACTAAGAAACTCATCACACACTAAGAAACTCATCACACACTAAGAAACTCATCACACACTAACAAACTCATCACATACTAACAAACTCACCACACACGAACAAACTCATCACACACTAAGAAACTCACCACACACTAAGAAACTCGCCACACACTAACAAACTCATCACACACTAAGAAACTCACCACACACTAAGAAACTCACCACACACTAAGAAACATGCCACACACTAACAAACTCATCACACACTAAGAAACTCACCACACACTAAGAAACTCACCACACACTAAGAAACTCGCCACACACTAAGAAACTCGCCACACACTAACAAATTCATCACACACTAAGAAACTCATCGCACACTAAGAAACTCACCACACACTAAGAAATCCATCACACACTAAGACACTCGCCACACACTAACAAACTCACCACACACTAACAAACTCACCACACACCAACAAAGAATTAGCTCACACTATTGGCTCCCCAGTAACAAGTCTATTGCTATATAAATGAAGGGGTTACACACACTCAGTGGTGTAGGAAGATATTTCAGTATAGGGGGGCTTCAAGGACATGTTTTATTTTGTGGTTTAAAAGTGTGTTCATGTGAGAATTGACCTCATTAGATTGTGCCCAAAAATTATGGTGGGCTCCAGCCCCCGGAGCCCCCACCTCCCTTCTTACACTACTACAACTTAAGATTTAATTTATCTTTCTGGTAATAATACACCTTGTAGTCGCATGTAATCTCAATATAGTTTTTAATTTAATATGTATTCCTCAATACAATACAGCTTTAATAACTAGTGATGTGCTTGAGCACAAATGGTGAGCGAGCCTAAATATATACTATTGTTAAACGTTTGATTCTAACTTCTAACGCTCAAGATACTAAAAAAAAGTCGAATGTTTAAATTACGCATATACGATAAAGGGGTTTCATTGCCATAGTAACCACTCCCCGCAACTCTTTGAATTGAAAAAAAATAAAAATAAAGCAACAACAAAAAAAAAACAAAAAAAAACAAGTTACACTAGTTAAACGTGTTCTTTATGATATTATTTAGCTAAGTAGTAGTTGTAACGCACAATATTTTCACACAACTGAACATACCTACACAAAGACTTACCTACATGGTTAGTCTAGTGGACAATGAATTTTCAAGTAAATACTGTTGCGTAGGGCTTATAACTACGACAAATAGCGTATTGACTTACCACAGCCACTACCTCGAATAGAAATGGAACTCCAGTAAGTTTTTTGTGTTGTAACTGCACCCGTAAAAGAATTCAAAGCGGTAACCAATTCAATTTCTAGGGTGATACGGATCGATAAATTAGAAAAATCTGTTTAGTGAAATTTGGGACGGGGTCGAAAGCAGAGCTAACACAAAAATACGCGAGGGTCAAAATTCAAAATGACATTCGTACGTCCACACATATATATACACTAGTGATGTGCTTGAGCACAAATGGCGAGCGAGCCTTATTTTTAAACGATTGATTTTAACTTCTAACACTCAAGCTACTAAACATGCCATAGTAACCACTCCCCACAACTGTTTGAATTAAAAAAAAAAAAAAAAGCAACAAGAAAACAAGACAAGTAATTTAAACGTTTTCTTTGTGTAGTTGTAACGCACAATACTTTCACACATAACTGAACATACCAACACAAGGCTTACCTTCGTGGTTAGTCTAGTGGACAATGAATTTTCAAGTATATACTGTTGTGTAGGGCTTACGACAAATAGCTATTAACTTACCACCGCCACTAACTCGAATAGAAATGGAACTCATGTAAGTTTTTGAGTTCTAACTGCACCCACCGAAGAATTCAAAGCGGTAAACAATTCAATTTCTAGAACGATACGGGTAATGATCGATAATCAGAGGATTCTGTTTAGTGAAGTTTGGGACGGGGTCGAACACTGAGCTAACGCAAAAATACGTGAGGGTCAAAGTACAAAATGACATACGTACGTCCAAACATATAAACAAACAAACATCCCCGATTTTCAATTGTGTTACCCCTGAGAGTGTCTCGCTCGCCTCGCTCGCCAAACAAACAAACATCCTCAATTTTCAATTGTATTATCCCTGAGAGCATCTAGCTTGCTCCGCTCGCTCGCCTCGCTCGCCAAACAAACAAACATCCTCAATTTTCAATTGTATTATCCCTGAGAGCATCTAGCTTGCTCCGCTCGCTCGCCAAGTATACAGACAGTAATGATAACTTGAGTAGCAAGTGCAAGATTTAAATCTTAAAACACAATTGAACTATGAACTAATCACCATAATGTCTTTTTATAATGTAGGACTAAGTAGATTTCATCAACTCTTGTTATACTTTACCTGTAGTTAGACTGTAGCAGTGAACTTCATTAGTGTATCCACGCTCATATCTTGCTCCAGGTTGTCTGGACTTCAGATTTTTATCATCTTCATAGTATCCACCTACTACCCACAGCTGGTCCTGGTAAGTCACCATCCTACATCCAGTCTTCTTCTGAGGTCCACGATCAGAGCTGCCATTACACAGTTCTCTCCAGGTCCATGTGTCTGTGTTTAACTGGTACAGAGATCCAGAATAAGACGATCCTACATGACCTCCATAAAGATAGAGGTGTTGACCTGCTATAGAGCAACCACCGTCACATAGTCCAGTTGGTGGGTGTGGTCCCCGAGTGAGTTTCTTAGTCCATGTTTCAGTGTTGACACTGTACACAAATACTGCCTCAGGCTCCTTGTCTCCATCTCCACCCCATAAATACAGAGTACCTTTAGTGGAGGTTGTAAATGGTGCAGATCTAGGAGATGGAGAGGAACTTCCACAAGCCATTCAATAAGCGTTCAAAGAGACCGAGGAAGCAGCTAGTCTGGCGGAGCCAACCCTTTACCTTCTTTGTTGGTGGGCGACCAAAAGAAGGTAAAGGGTCGGCTCCGCCAGACTAGGAAGTGTCACGCGAAATTTGGTCCCCCGCCAAATACGGTCCGGCCGGACTGAAATTGGCAGCCAAAATAGGTCCGGTCCGCCCTGCTAATTTCGGTCCGCCCGAATTAAATAAAAATTAGCTTGGTGGATTCCAATCCTGTGGTTGATATTGACACCGATAAGGACGTACTTTTGTTGTTTTTTTACTGGGTCTTATTGTTAAAAATTTGAGATAACACAAATTAACCAAAACTACAGTCAATTGATAGTATAACTAAAAACTACTCAATATTGAAGAAAAATTAGCTAAATCTTCAAGGGAAAAAACTAAAACTAAGCATTTAAGATACATTTTAGTACTGGAATCTCTCAACCAAACCACTCTAATAGCATTATTGGATGATGGCTAGATTATACCGGAATTAAAAGGGAGATGCTTCAATTTGGATATGCATGAAGGCATTTACAAGTTTCAAAGCATATTTACAATTGTATAAATTTGCAATAAATAGCGATGTACACTATCTTTTTTAGATAACTGGGTTCCAGAGTTTCTAACAGGAATGTTTATTGGAAATATAGCTATATGTTTTTCCACACCAAAATACATCATCTAAAGTTTATAATTATTGAGACCTGATTAACCAATTTTTTATGTTCAGAACATAAAAAAAAAAGCTTTAGTTAAAAATGTTACTGTTCCAGTTAAATGTTACTACTTAGGTTCATTACATTACTGATTTGGATGAGAGATCTGAATTCTAGCATCATGCCACAGCGATCCCACCTCTGGACATTTAGGCACGAAAAAGACTTTATCAAGAGTTAGTGAGCGGTTTATGTGGCAGGGAATGGTCAATGATGTTAATAAATTGGTAAGCAAATAAATAAACTCATACAGAAGTGAGTGTGGTCAACTGATGACAAAGAGTGTTGTTATTTTTTAATTGTGATCTATCCAGGTTAGTAATTGTTATCTGTGCCATGGCAAATTAAGCCAATCTACTCCAGAGCTCCATCCAGTACCAGACGTGTCACCATGGCCACCACATTGGTATTGACTTCATTGACCCCATCTATCCTGCATCACATCAAGGAAACAGATACATCTTGACTATAACTGATTATTTCACAAATTATGTTGAGGAAATTCCTATGAAACTGTAAATATTTTGATAATGTAGCTAGCTGCTGCATTGTTCAAGGTAGTCAAACTATGCACTATGATGAAGTCTTGAAGCTTATAATTTATTGAATATACTATTATAGGTATTTAGCTATGAGAATGGGAATTTGAAAGGTAAACTCATCAACAAGAAGTACTAAAAAGCAGTCTTAACATATAACTATACTGATATAACTCACCACCTCCACTTAATAATCACACAATTGATTTTTTTCCTCCGGTGCTAGGTGGGACTAAATTTGGCAAAGCGGACCACATCTGGCAGCCATATTTAGTCCGCCCGGACTGAATTCGGCAGCCAATTGTGGTCCCCCGACAGTTTTTAGCAGCCAATTTCAGTCCGGGGGACCGATTTTGGGTAGGACCCGATTTGGCGTTACAGGAGCAGCGCAGTCGGTCAATTGATGATCTTTACCTATTCTTATCACTTCGAAGCTTTTACATGCACCGAACAGACTAGAGGGGTCTGGCTGTGCGAAACTAACCCTTTCACAGGCTCCGTGCGCACTAATTATGATCATGGCAGTGCAACCTACGCAGCAGATCTAAGCTCTAGCTAGGACTAACGCAAATCCACTTGTAGATGGTCAAGCACATGGCATGCACTTTTTTAACAGACAGCAACTAAGAATGAATTTCAGTTCAAAGTTTAGTTGACCATATGGCTCTTTAACCTTCATCTAAGCAGTCACAAAAGGAGGATAAGTCACTTTGATCATGCAAAAAGTTCCAAAGGTTAGTCAATGCTATAAGTAATGCACCAATTAAAATAATGATATGGGCATATTAAAAGATATACTTTATAAAATACAGATGCAAAACCGATTGTAAATGTGGGAATGGTTGGTGGGTGTGTTTAATCACTGGTGGGTGGGTGTAGTTATTGGTTAGTGTGGTCTTTGTCAAAATTGACATTTTGAGAGATTTGAACATATAAGTGAATAAGAAATTCCCGTGTACATAACGAGACCCTACTGTAAAGCTTAACTGAACAGGTCACATCTCTTCCATAGAGTGGGTGGAGCTTCCAAAACTTTAAAACATAATTTAAGTTGATCAACTTTGTAAAAATCATATATTATCCAAGTGTGCACGTATATTGGTTTAGTTAGAGGATAAAGTTGTACATACATGACCCTACTGTAAAGCTTAACTGAACAGGTCACGTCTCTTTCATAGAATGGGTGGAGCTTTTAAAAGTTTTTTAAAAGTCTCGAATTTAATAAATTAAGTTGATCAACTTTGTAGAAGGAATGGGCGGAGTTTCGAACAAGCAGCTAAAAAAAACGGCATAGCTAGTTATTTATGTTTCACCCGTGGGTAGACTGGCTATATTATATTACATGGCTTCACCTGCATCATTGTATAACTAAAATATTGCATCTATAACTTCCTGGCCATCCCTGGGTAGTTAGGAGGAGCTATTAGTTAAATGATCAAGAGGCAGGAGAGTGGTTATAGACCGACTCTGGCAGTCTACCACACTTAAAGTCAGCTTAAACCTCCCACAATTTTAATAAACTCAATCGTTAGCCAGTACTTCGAACCTTAGGTCTAGCTTGTGAGAAATAAGTGCCAAACTTATTAACCCCTCCCTATTGCCTGGACCTTTGAAACTGCCTCTGGTGGCCAGCATCTACCTTTGAAGTCTACAATAACTCCTCCTCGTGAGATAAGAGCTGACAGCTTTCACGACAAGGAATCCTGCATGCAACTTATTATTCCTTGTTTGATGGTGGAGTACTTGTCAAAGGGTATATTGGGACCAGAATGTTTATGTTTCTACTTGAACATTCTTATTTCAGCTAAGAATGGCTGAATTAATATACAGTATTTTTAATTCTTTTAATTTTGGTTTTTACTTAATATTTTTATTATAAAATATGTAACAGTTTCCAAATAATAGCTTTAAGAGTGTACATCATCAATGTATAATTATAAATGACACTGAGATTTCTTTTTTTTTAAACAGCTGGTGCAGTACCATACATCATCTGTTGGTTCTGTAACTTGAACACAGTCCCTATTGATACAAATTTACTGATATGCAAAGGAACCATCTTTCATTTTATTGCTTACCAATGAAACCATAATGTACAGCCTTCACATTCTATCATGCTGAATTTAGTTGTAGCGCGCTTACATGCTTGACACTGCCATTCTGTTGCTTTAATATGAACTGCAAAAAAAATTAAGTTATAGTTAAAGCATGAGCGCTTAGTTTCTAGTCGATTTATTGCACGACAGCCCGAGGGCCGTAGGCCCGAGGACTGAGTGCGATAAATGTACTAGGCACTAAGCGCTCATGCTTTAACTATTTTAAATACCGGGCAAGTGTTATTGCACACTTGCCAAGTTATTACACCTGACAACAATATAGCAACGGTATTTAATATAAGCATAACGTATAATAATAATAATCAATGAATAAGTCCAAAAATCAGTCACAGACCTTCACACAACATCTGTCTATAAGCTTCTGTTGTAAAATACTTGGCAGTATTCTCCACTTGAGATGTTGTAAAATCTATGATCTCATCTTTCATATCACAATTCTTTTTTAAACATTGGCATGTTATTAATTTATTACTTCTCACTGCAGTAATTCCATTTTCAGTGCACACCAGGCATAGAATTTCTGTGAAACAATTTAACATATAACTTGGCATACAACATAATATGGTACTTACCTAAAGCTTCTGGAGAAATACTTGGCATTTCCAACAAAATTTCCTTTTGTTATTGAGTTCACATTCTGTCTTTTTCTCTTAGTTGAGTAAAACGTTATCTGTGGTTCCAACTTCTTACTTGATGGCTGATTTGTTGTGTGGTTTGATAATTTAGTAATTAAAACACAAGTTGTGAGATTTTTGTCAATTAGTTGCAAAACAATTATTGTCTAATGAATTAAGTATAAATTGAGATATTTCTGAGAGTTTGTGAAGCATTTTTTGTTTTACTATTTTCCATAGCACCGATACTGTTATATGATAGGATTTTATGTGGGCTTGAGATATTTGATGCTTGCAAAAGTAGTGCAGTATTTTGATTATTACTTTGCTTAAGGAATCTAACTAGTAAATGAATGTGTTTACAAATGGTTGCCTGCAAAAGAGAGTCCATACAAGAACATGAGTATTGATGAATACAAATGTTGCAAGCTCGGCATCTTATAGAGCAGTTGTGTTGACAATGTTGTTGTTGTTCAAGCTGTATTTCATAAATATTTCCCCCTTTTTTTTTAAATTTAACATGCCAAATATTTAGCTCATTTTCATCTGAGGACACTAAATCAGTTAGCTAACAGTGTCAAACTCTTTGTGTGCCGCTGGAAAACGGATTGAATTCGAGGTGTTTTTTCCCTTTTCAGTTTTCAAAATTCTATCAAAAAATTTATCTTTAGCGTATTTTAAAAGTAGGTCAATAGTGTTGTCCATTCTTTTGTTCATTTTTGATTTTTGATAAGTGTTTCAAAACTCAGTGGAATGACTCTAATGTTAACACCTGCTTTTTCCCCGTATGATAGAGCCCATTCAGAACATCTTTCAGTATATTCATGGACAAAATACTGATAAAAACATTCAAGCTCTGTGTGAGGGAACCGGGTCAGTCAGGGTTAACTGAAGGCCACAGGATCGAAGCTATTCAGGGTTAACTGAATATTTGAGAGTAGGTTGCCACCAGAGTTGCTGGGGCTGCCCAATCACCTGGAGGGTTAACTCTTAAGGTGTATAAAGAGTTTAATCTTTTAAACAAGGCAGAAAATACAACAACTGAAATGGTATGAGGAAAAACTGGTGTATGTAAGGATGAGGGAATGTAATACAAGATGGGAAGAAGATATTTGAATAAATGGACACAAATGTAAATGAACACAAAGTTTGAATGTAATTGAGAAACAAAACCATAATGTAAAATATAAACAGGTAGCTAAACCTAATTAGAAATAATAATAATATAACACAGTGTAATAGTTCAAGTTCTAATAATGTGTGACTGTTTCACTACATCTCTCCTCCTTTAAAGAAATTCAGGGGTCCCAGCCTTGGCGTGACAAAGCGTCTGGAACATGATTGTGGTCCTAACCGGGGCGGACAATATTGAATAGTCTTGAAGTTGAATCCTCCAACGCCAGAGACGATTGTTGAGAATAGCCGAGTCAAACAAGTTCACCAGGGCCTTGTGATCTGTCAGAATTGTAAAATGTTTTCCAAACAGGTAGTATTCGAAGTGGTTGACTGAACACAGCAGGGCAAGAGCTTCCAATTCGGTAGCACTGTACTTCCTTTCTCGAGGGAGCAGTTGTCGAGAGTTGTCTTCTCGAACTACAGATAACACAGATCCAACTCCACAGGAGGAGGCATCACAAGACACAACAAATTTATCATCTTTATTAGGAATAGTTAAACTAGTTTGTTGACAGATATTAGAAATGATAGAATGAAATGACTTTGTCATAGTCGTTGACCATCACACAATAATGTCAGGTTGGGTAATAGTCAGAGCAGAGTCAGAGAACTAACACATAAATCAGCAAAGAAGGGGACAAACTTTCTATAGTAGCCACAGAGTCCAATAAAACTTCGTAACTGCTTCTTTGTGCGAGGTCGAACATACGATTGAAAGGAGTGAATTCTTGCTTTTGGAATCGATAATTGTCCTTCTCCAACAACATAGCCAAGATTTTCAAATGACTTGCAGCCCCACAAGCACTTGGAGATTTTCACCATTGAGACCATATTCTTTAAGTCTAGACATAACTTGAAATAAGTGGTGCAGATGATCAGGCCAAGAGTTAGAAAACACAACGACATCATCAATATATGGGCTATAGAATAATTCAAGGTCTTTAAGACAACATTGCATCATAATTTGAAAAGTTGAGGGAGCATTACGCAGCCCAAACGGCATGCGAAGGTATTTGAATCCCAAACTTGCAGCTGAATGTTGTTTTGTCTTTGGAGTCTATTGCCATGGGCACCTGGTGGAATCCCTTTGCGAGATCCATCTTTGACAAAAAGTTGGCTTGACCTAAGCTAGATATCACTTCTTCAGTTGAGGGCATGTAGAATGGGTTATAGATTGTGACACTATTCAATTTACGATAATCTACCACTATTCTAATACTACCATCTTTTTCTGACTGGGATTGGGGGTTTTGGGGTCCTCAGGTTAGAAAGTTATCAGACAAACGACCAAAGGGGTATGTTTTCCACTGCCACCAGGTCTATCCTCGTCCAGTAGCTATGGTGCCCAGCTCCCCAGTAGTTGGAAGGATAATAGGTTTAAGTATTATCTCACAACACTGAACACACATGTACAGGACTATTACAAAACAGACCCAGAGCTGTAGAGACTCTGGCTATATAAAGCTGACACACAACTTAATTAAACCGGCTAGCTGTATGCATTTGATTGGGCAATCCATTGGCCAACCAGATTCCTGATCCTACCCAGAAAGCCCGGTCAAACGCACACACATACATCTACTGACTAGCAGGCACAATCCTGCTCACATACACACAATGACAATTGTTCATTGTTCCATACATCCAGTGACCACGAACTGTCACTTTCTTCTATAATGCCATCATAGCAAGTTATCCAGCTCTTGTTTAAACTGAGCTCCAACATTAGCAGGAATTGTATAACTGGGTGACCAAATGGGTAACTCTGTGGTAGTTTGAATATGAGTATGACCTGGTTTGTCAGATAGACACTCAGAAAATTGTGCTAACTACTTATCTAAATCAGCCTTCGTGTCATCTGAGAGATCTATATGGTCAGGCAATAGAAAGTTACCATCCTCAGGGCCAGGATCATCCATTACCGTCAACACTTTGTGACAGGATGACACGTCGGGACAAGTGAAGGGCTTTAATTGGTTAATATGAACAACCTTGTAGTGTGTTTTGGTATTATCTTTCCACGATATTTTATAGTTGACATCACCAATGCGAGATACTACTTGTATGGACCTTCCCAGCTAGTACTCAAAGCTTTGCTAAGTCCAGGGGTTTTCCACAACACTGAAGAACCCACCTCAAATGTTCTAAGTTTGACACTATCTGCTTTCTCATGGTTCTTGGCATGAGCTGTCTGGAAACGATCTTTAATGGCTGATAAAACAGTATTTAAATTTCGCTGAAGATTTAACATAAAGTCAGTAACATTGAGGGAAATGTTAGCGGGATCTAGCCAGTACTTAAGAGTGGTGAGGATGTGAAACGCTCCAGAGTACCATTAGATTCGGGATGGGTAAGGTGAGGTTCTTATTCAAGAAATGGCTAATTTGTCAGTTACTTGTTTTAGAACACGAGACAAAGTTTTGCCCTTGATAAGTGAGGATCTGTTGTGGAGGCCCCATTTCTCTGATGATTTTCAGAAGATTTATTGCAGTTTCATCTGCAGCATAACATTTCATAGGGAAAGCATAGCAAAAATGTGTCGCTAAGTCCATAGCCGTCAGGAGATAAGTTGTTTTGATCGCTCAAGGGGACCTACAACATCTAAAGCAAGCTTTTCAAAACGTTCAGATATTAGGTCAGGTTGTTAAAGTGGAGCTTTGGGAGGCTTTCTTTTAGAATTTAGCTGGCAAGTAGCACATGCCTGTATATGAGATCTGACATCATTAGCTAAACCAGGCCAAGTGAAATGCCTATTGATTAGAAACTGAGTGTTTGAAATACCAAAATGACCAGTATGATTGTGGGCTATGGCAATTATTTTAGGTCGGAGAGATTTAGGCAAAACAATAACAGATTTAGAAATACCATGATCAGTATGGTCCACATTAAAACACCATTAATGTAAGAGAAACCATTAAATATATAAGAATAATTTGGATTTGGTATGAACAAACCAATGTGAGGCTATTAAGCAAGTGTTTATAATGCAGTACAATTTTCTTAAATATGCATTTAAACTACTTTATGTGAAATATGCAGGCATTTTCAGCTCTTACCTACGATTTCGATCATCACGTGATAAGAAGACATCTAAAGAAGTAGTTAAAAGTGAAGTTCATAAATAGTAACAATTGTAACCAGCTAGTCATCTCAATTATGCTCAATGTTACATTCTAGACCAACCACTTACAGTGAAGCACATTGACAGATCAGCTGCACTTTCTTCTGATCCACAAACTCTGTCTGAACCAAATATTACGTCAAGCACACATTCCAATCACACATTCTCCCATCATTTACCAGTAAGTTGCTTTTTAAAATTAGATTGTGCCAATTGTTCAGATAGCCTGATGTATGGGCTAATATTATTATAATATCTGTATGTTATCTCAGGCACTGCCAACTCTATGCAATTGTCTCCTCCTCCAATAGAAACTCCATTAGCCACAGTTAGCCCAACACCACCCTCACCATTGGAAAAAGAATCTGGTAAGTTTACTCAAAGGAAGGAAGGATATTACAATAGATTAATATTTATTGTTTAGTTGAAAGAAATAGATGTTTGTTGTTGTTTTTCCTTTCTTACCTCTCTTTCTTTCTGAACTATCTCAGCTTTTCTTATCCCCTCCTTTTCCTTTTTTCAGGTCTTTCTTCTTGAGTCCCTTCTCCTCCTTTGGTCTCTCCTACTTTTCAGTCTCTCTGTCCTTGTATCATGATCATGGACTTGGGCTTTATGAAACTTTTACCCTTTATGATGAAACTTTCGCCTTCCCTTTTGATATTTTCACCATCTTTCCTCACCGTTTCCACCCAATTTTAGCTATCGTCATCATTTCCGTAATCACCTCAGTTTCCATAATCAATCACCTTCTACTGAATGTGATGATGCTTTACCCAGTCAGCCAATGATGATGCTTTACCTAACCATAGCAACTCCTGGATTATTCATTAATACATACCATCATTGTTGATACTGATGAGCTAGTGTATTTTTATATATGTCCTATACCATAGCCGAGTCATTTTTCAATACAAAAAAAGTGTGGTATTAATTTGAAATATTACTGCAGCAGAAAGGTGAAATAATGATCTGATTAGTCACGGCGATCTCTTTGCGGCCTTGCCGCACTTTTACCCGCGAAGGCAATGTTGCACTGAAATTCCAGGGAAACACTATTTAGCAACAGTAAGAAAAGTATGAATAATAGCAGAACCAGGATGAAAAAAATTTCTTTGACGGAAATATAATACAAGATTATGGTTTTCTTAGCTGCAGATATGAACTGTTAACTTTGGCTATAGTATTAACATATGGTAGCATGGAAAACTGTGGTATTCGGATAAATAGAACACATCTTTGCCTCGTGAAAATTTTCTCACTCCACTCATGCTATTAATCCCAAATACCAGTTTTCCGTGCTATTATTATCCAATTCATATAAAATAGTTATGACTAATATTCTTTTACAAGACTATACATTTTTGTGTCACTTTGATATTGCTTATTGCATGCAGTGATTATATTTAACATACCTGTTATTTTTTAATGGATGCTAATCCTCTTGTGATTTGTGCTCTGAGTGGCTTTGACATAAAGTTTCCAAGCTATTTATCAGAGAATTGTTTCTGAAGGTGACATCAGTTGTTGCAGAGTTATGAGTATATATCTACTTTAGCTAACAGTGTAAATTCTAGTACACCTCCTTTTTTTTAATACAATGAAGCATATGAATAGGCATAAGGTTAAAGCTTTATTCTATCTCATACTAACAGGTGACTATACAAAATTTTGACGACTTTGTTTGCATTTCACTTATTTAGGAGAGGATTGGGATGTTGCTCCAAATGATCGTCAACCTCCTCCACCACTACCTTGCCATCACAGACCCAGGCACCTTCCACCACATCATCCACCACATCATCCACCACATCATCCACCACATCATCCACCACATCATCCACCACATCATCCACCACATCATCCACCTCATCATCCACCTCATCATCCACCACATCGTCCACCACATCATCCACCACATCATCCACCACATCATCCACACCACTTTCCTCCACACCACCCACCCAGACATCACCCATGAGGGCACCATCCTCTACTCATCATGCATCCTCCTCCTCCAATGCATCATCCACATATTAGAGACCATCCCACTAGGCATCATCCTAACCACCATCCTCAAACAAATACATTGCAATTTGTATTTTTGACTCAGTCAATAGCTACATAGTTAATTAGTAACTATAATCAATTGTTTTTTTACTATTACCTGATAAGTAGAATTTTTGTATCCTATATCTAGTGCAATTATGAAGAATTATTGAAACCAATGGACTATAAGCTATTACAAGCATTATATATAGCTATTACAAGCATTTTGATCTTGCATTATTGATACAGGGTTATAGTTAGAAAATAGACGGGAAGGCTCTTTTTTTTTTCTTTTCTTTTCTTTATGGACCTGTTAAAGCAGTTCTCTGACAAAAAATGTGTGTACCAAAATAATCATAAAATGGTAATACACTACCAGTGTACTTGCCCAGGCCCTGGTGGATTTTTTAAAGTTAAGATAGATAAAGTGGAGAATTTAAAGGCATATTGTTCAAATGTATTCTTAAGATGTTGGTGGAGTTATTAAAATTGCATTAATCAGTAAGCAAAAGTATTATCTATTAGCTACTTTCAATATCATGAGTTAACAACGGCACGAGTAGTTATCAGATGACTCTGATAGAAGTCGTGCTCCTTTTAGCTCTCTTCAAAAGCTCACAATTAATTAGCTAGAAGAAGAATCAAGCAGAAGTAACTGTGTGGATTAAAGTACGTTATAATATTGTCACACTATTACCTTCCATTCTGATGACCTAGCTACTCAATGCTGGTATTCTTGATAAAGAATTTCATCATTGAAAAGTCAGATGATTAGAAATTGCTTTAAAAAAAAAAAAGTCAATGTACACACACTAAGTGAAGCACTAAAGCTACAATTGTGCCACTGTAGGTTTTGTTCATGTGAACATTCAGCTTGAACAGCTATCTTCAATCTACCCAAACTGCAGAACAGGCAAGCGTTTTAGCTGTAATTCACAGCACATCATCACTTGTCAATACTTGACCTGTCCTGGACATCCATCAGCTTATTAACTGAGCCAGTCATGAATACATCAGATCCTTAATACTGGACCTGTTTATATACTGTCAATCAATACTGGACCTGATGTGAACATTGTTGGCTTATCAGTACCACACCTGCTCTGAGCAATTTTAATTTTTTTAAGTCAGTTCAGCGATATTGAGACGCGCCTGAGAGCCAGTAAGCAGGTGTCACTAATAAGTCTCTTTCTAATCTTATGAAAGCATCTTCAATAGAAGAACACAAGAAATCTGACGCTAGGAACTTAATGTGCATTATATTTAATGTGATCATAATGTTGATGCTTATTAATACTACGATGTAGGAGAACGGCTAGTACCACTCCCAGCTTTCAGTGTGTGGCAAATATATACTGATCCTCTGGATTGCAAGTCTATTGTTTAGAGGCTAAGTAGTAGTAGATAGCGGAGTGGTGGGGTACCCCTAGTTGGCCGCCGTACAGCCCGATGGACTGGAATGTATATGGTACGGGATGACACGCTAGCTAACACGCTAGCTAACACGCTAGCTAACACTTCGAGTCGATTTCGTTGCAGCCAAGAAATAATATCGCTGACTGAATCTCATTCTACTCTTAGGGATAATTTTGTTGGTAGCTACTTCACTTTACAGACCTAGCAATTAATTAATCTTCAGATTTGTCCCTAGAGGCTTCGTGCGTTGCCAGGTGGTATTTTATAGCGCCGCATCACCCTTAAGCAAAATATTCAACTTCACTACTAAGATATACTTTTCAAATGCTGTTACTTCGCTTAGTCAACAGTATATTTTGAAGATGTGATATCATGGAGAGTAGCGAGGAAGGACAAAACGGTATTCCTGACAGTAAGAAAGGATATTGTAGTTAATTGGTTTGCAAGGCTAAACTTGAAATACTTTTATCTAATACTCTTTCATTTAGCTAGTATTTATGATATTTTAGGAAAACCTTAGAAATGTGATCATTTTAGGAATGTCCCGTATTAGCTAGCTACGTTCATGCCAGCAAGTAAAATTTAAAGGCACAATAATTACAGCTCTATATAATCTATTATTATCTACTAAGCTATATGGTATTTGGCTTTTGTAGATGGGGTTAATGATGAAGGCTCATCTAGTCCTGCTCAGTCATCTGAAGGGCCTGGTTGTTCTCGTGGAAATGTCGAAGAGAATGAGGATGTGTTGGGTTCAAGCCAGGCGTAAGTAGCTATGACTATTTTTTTTTATAACATGCTATCATTATTTACAAGTACCCTGCCACCATGGCACTTGATGTACTAATTTTTGCAAATTGAGAATGCAGTACCATATGGTATTTTTTAAATCCAAGTATTTAGCTATTCTGTCACAGATGGTGGTTGATGTTATCATGTTGAAAATTATGAATGAAGTAGCATTGGTATTTTTATACATTTATTATCTTGATTTAGCTACATCAGTTTCCCCCTCCTGCTCTCTTTCTTCCTGAGTCAAGCACATTCTTATATAGATCTTATTATTATTATTATTATTATTATTATTATTATTATTATTATTATTATTATTATCATTATTGTTATTATTTTACTACTATTATTATTAATCCAAATCAACATTGTGCTCCCAAATTAATGTACCAATATTTATATGGATGTTAGCTACTTTTTTATTTCAGTTAAATAAATAAAAAAGTTTGGGTATCTGTGATCAGAAAAGCAAAAAGAAGTTTGAAAATTAACTTGACACTAAAAACGTGTGAACTGTTCAGGAAAATAAACTTGAAAAAACAAAGGCACATTTTTAATAATAAAATTGTAATCGTAAAATTAAATATTCGTCTGTTACTTTACAGCCAACCGTCTATTGCAATTGCTATCTGGAAAGAGGATGATGTACTGAATATCCACATTGACTCAGTTGAAAACATCAAAACTAATAAGCTCTATGTCAAAACATATCTGTTGCCACATAAACGCCCTAAAAGGAAGCCAAAGAAGATGCTTTCTAGGAAAGATAATAGATTTAACATCAGCATTAATGTAAGTAGCTATAAACTACCAACTGCTGTTGTTAATAATTTTCATATGAACTAAACTGAATTGTTTAATGAAAACATTTAATTAAGAATCACAATGACAAATACTACTGAAAGGTTCACTTAGTACAAACTACTACATCTGATAATTAATATTAAAACAATAGCTATCTGTACAAATAAATCTGAAGCTACAATATTCAATAACATGCAAAGTAAGCTAGTGCTATGCTTCTGTATAACTGGTTAGTGAGCTTGGCTCTCCCTTATAATCTGAGTCTCTAAGATTTGTTTCATTATCAAGTGGTAGTTCAATTTAAACACTATGCTAATAGCAACAATTATACTTCTTCTTTTCACAGTACTGGTTATTAGAGCAAAGTATATCTTCAACCATATTACTTGTGAGTCTGTGGAGGAAAGGAATTTTCAAGCATAAGTGTGTATCTTTCACAAGGCTTCCTTTATCTTCACTGGACCTGAACGATCAGAATCACCGCAAGTACATCCTCACACCAAATGTAAGTGCTAGCTAGTATCTAATTTACTCCTAAATCAAAATTATTTTATCTGTAAGACCTTGACAATATTTGGTTAGAAAATTTGAACACAATGGGTAGTCCAAGGAGTGAAGCAATTACTTCACTTTGCTAATACAGAATTATTATGGGAGCAAAATGAAGCGAAAGAAAAAGAAAATAGGCAGTTACTTGTCAAAATTTGTAAGATTTGAAGCAGTGCAAGATTCAACTTTGAAGTAATGTGTACTGCCAGAGTTTGTTGCAGGGACTATTTTTATGAAGAACTTGCTAAGTATGTAACACAACCACCTGCGTGCCTGTTCACACAAATGTGGCTCTGAATGTGTATATGCTTAACAATTAGCTATATATAGAAGTTTTGATTTAAACTGATTTAAAGGAACAGTTTTCCTAGTTTCAGTTTATAGAATGTGCCCTTAATTAAAACATAAAATAGGTTCAACTAGCTTATAATTAATTTAATGCTCGGCAATGCTTTTACAATGAAAGTTTTATTTTAAAAATATCAAAAAAATTGTGGTCTATAAATTTTTGTAAAAAGCTACATTATTTTGACTCGAAAGTATTAGTTAAGAGTTTAATTATTTGGTATGTTTATAATTTTAGACTGGCAAAATGTACAAGAGATTTCTGAACACATAGAGGTAACTAGTTAGCTAATTAGCCAATTGAATTTTGAATTGAAATGAATGAATTTTGTGAATTTTTGCTCTATTACTATTGACATGTATGAATGGGACATGATTTCCATTGTTTTTAACCTCTATCAATACATCAGTTTGCATTTTTTTTCTTTGCCTTTCTTGACCCATGTACACACACACACACACACACACACACACATACACACACATACACACACATACACACACACAGACATACACACACACACACACACACACACACACACTGATCTTTCTTACTTGATTCATGTATAGATACACACATTACTGTCATAGTCGGCATCGGTACTGACAATGCTTTACCAACCAGCTTAATCATGAATTATTCATAATTAAACACATTGTCATTACTGACAGACAAGCATATTATTATATGGACTAGCTAGTACCCAGCCACACATAGTAGTGCTTGATGTACTTTCTTTTGCAATTAGCAAAGCATTAGATAGACAAATAAAAAAAAAGTGCATTTTTTATAACTACATTTAATAATATAACGATTCTCTCCCTAATCTGCACATAATTGAAACTAAAAAAGTAGAAGTAATTACGTTCCTATCTATTTCAGTCAGATGAATCATTTACCTAAATCGAGATGTTTTTAGATATATAAATTGATTTGTATCTTTGTTATTATATTTTTTAGATATGCTTGCTGATTACCATGAACTTGACTAGCAAATATGTAGAGTGATTTTAAGACAATTTTTGTATTCTTTAATATTTTTAATTGGCGGGTAAGTGAAGTGGGAGAGACACATGCAGGAGTTACATAATCAAGACTCTGTGATGTTTATTTATTTATTATTATTTTTTAGCTTGTTTATAAGGTAGCTATGTGCAACCATTTCTTTGCCTCGTCACTAGCTAATTATGTAACTTTGTAAAGCGTCTTGATACAATGAATTAATGAACATACCGATCATGCAGTCCTGGAGCAGACCTAACTTTTGTTAAAACATAGCGGACCCAATAGCACTATTTTCCCTTCATTGTCATTGATTGGGTAGGTCAAATTAAAACACTTCAATTTTAACAGCTAAATAAATTATGTCACGGGCCGCAGAGTTAGTAATCACTTTAAAGTTAGCTAGCTTGCTTACCATTTGTGCTCAACACATCACTAATGTACTAAATTACGTGCAGGATATGGATGGATAAGAAGTAAATAGTGTTTTCTACTCCTGACAAAGTCTCATAGATCTGGAGTCTTATTAGCTACTTATTACACGAGTCAGAGTGTGATATGGTGAAATATATCACAAGCAGGCCGATTTATTATCAAGAGCCAGACGCAAGTGAAAATAAGGCCACTCTGCCCAAGTGTAATAAGATGCTAGCGGATATCGTCACTGCAGTAGTTTGTACTGGTAATTCAAATTGTAGAGTTGGGTGTAAAAACTCTCCAGGGTTGGTTAGGCTTCACTAGAAAGTGGTAAAAAAAAAACAACCAGAAAGCTGGCAAGATAGGCCTGTTGCTATAACTACTAGTGTATAGCCAAACATCTACTAAAACTAATCTTTTATCTTTTTACAAGTCTAAATCAAATGTAAGTAAGTAAATGGAGTAAAGCTTGAACACACAATTTGAAGGTTGTTGTTTAAGTACTGCTTGGGAGGCAATACAATGCTTTAACAGGACATCACTATATTTTCTTGAAATTCTTCAATTGTTACCAAGTATGGTGCAGTTGCAGACATAGCCTTACTTTACATAGCTATTCTATCTATAGAGTCTGACAGCACCCAAGTTTAGCTTTAGCTGGCTATTACACTTGAAACTTGACCTTGATCGAGGATAATTTAGGTTATGATGGTGTTTCAGTTATAAAACTAACCTGTGTGACAGTAGCTCACTATACTGCTATGATGCATACATTTTGATCTGGGTAGTATAATATACTATTTATATATAATATAATATAATTTATATATATAGCTATATTATAGATAGTGTCTGGACAGTACAGCGTGTGGCTGAGTTTGATTGCCTCTTGGAATCCTTGTAACTGCAATACGTTCTTCATTTCTAGAACCAATTCTCACTCTGATTAGCTATAGCTATTTCCCAAAAACAGAAAGTTTCATCCACCTATACCACTTCTTTTTGTAATAAAACAAAAAACACGAAAAAAAAAACTTTCAGACTAGCTGGCGTAAGTACTAAGTTGAATTTAGCTACACTAGCTAGATCTTGCTATGTTTTGGCTACAAAGTCTACTGAAATGTCATAGCTAGCTATATACTAACAGCTTCTGGTGGATTGTTATTCAGTGAGTAGTGTCCCAGTCTGTCCACAGACAGAGAAAACTTCACAGAAATTTGGATAGCCCTAGAATCTATGGGACCAAAGCAGTGGATTTCAAGCAGTGATGATTACAAAAAAAATCCTCTTGCTAGCAATTTTCTCACTTTTTTTTGGTCTTGTCAGATAAATATTAAAAACTTAGTTTTTGTTTTCCCTAATGCTACCAAAATATTATAAAGTTTGTTTAAATAATAATAATAATACTTCGATAACTAGCTTAGTATGTTGTCAATTGACTTAGTTTTATAATTTAATGTGTATGGTTTCATAATGCAAATATTCAAGAATGGGACTACTTGAGTAGTAGTTTCAAGTATTATTACAGACTTCTATGAAATCTTAGGTATATAGCTATAATAGTATAGGTCAGCTACACCACCACATACAGTAGAATGTTGGTAACAATTTTTTTCCACTTGTAGTTCTAATTTTTGGCTTCTTTGTTTATATTTTATATTCCCCCCCCTCCCTTTATTTTGATCTGCTATCTCTTAAATATAGCTAGCTATTAGCTAGTTTAGTTTGTTTTTTTTGTTTTTTTTTGTTTTTTTTTGTTTAGTTAGTTTTTCTTACCGAAAGTTTTTTCTTACCGAAAGTAAAATAATTATACCAAACTAGCTAATGGTGCTTGCAAATAGATCGATAAATATTGCTAGTAGCTAATTTCTATTTTCTGGAAAGCATTTGATGACTATAGGTTGTCCTCCTCAATTTGCAAACTCACCTGTCAAGTATGAAATAACTATTTTTCAGAAGACTTTAAAACAAGAATAATAGGAACTATCAGTACATATTTAAGGCAAGTAGCTATATTTATGCAGTTACTACTTCAATTCATCCAGTAGAGGAATGAGAATGTTTGGAGAGGAAAATTTTGAGAGCCCTATAGCCAGCTATTGTGTATGTCAACCAATGCTGTTTCAAGACTTTAAGTAAATTTAAAATAGAAATGCATGCACTACCATGTCACTCCAAATGAACAAAACTCCCCCTTATCTGAAGGATTAGTTTTTCAAGTTGATGACCATGTATGCAATAGATGTGGGATAGCTAATCACCTGGTGTCATCTAGGGATTGTCCAATCCATTGTATCACATAAATAGCTACTGTGATGCACTCACTCTCAAGCTCACTGCTACGGAATGCACTTATTATATGTTACTTCTAACTCAATGCACATGTTGAGCTAGGTGTTTCCCAGTTCAACCAATATGTCACATTCTAAGAAATAGAGAGTATCAATAAAGTAGCTAAGTGTGGTAGTTACTTCAGCAACACAGATAATTATTGATGAAGTAGTGCAATTGTAAATCTAATCCTAATGAAGAAATACAATAATGCAATTTGAGCGAGATTGTGTATCTATTTTGTGTAGCTATATATTTTTTTCTGCATAAAGAAAAATACTAAAATATTATTATTATTATTATTATTATTTTACATAGTTACTTTATTATTTATTAGCTTAGTCTCTCCATTACTCACAAACATTGTGTACATCCCCTCATCACTGCTGATTTAAATTTTAAAGTTTTAGAAATATAGCTAGTAGCTAATATCAAGATCTGATGTTAAATCATATAGCTATTTGTGAATATGCAGTAGAAATGAGTACAAAATAATTTTAAAATATTATGTAAAAATACAAGTCTAAAATAGCTAACCCATCAAGTTAAAATCTTTATCTCAGCCAGTATACCTGCAATGAAAGCAATGAAAAAGTAAAAGCACCATAACAGTAAGGCACTTTTATATAATAAAGAAATTAGATTTGAATTACAAATTGAATATTATACTTGTGCAGCGCAATAACTAAGAATTTCCACCATTTTTCAGGGTGTTGCTGATATCTCAGGATCTATTTATGCAATAAGTTCCGCAGCTCAATTGAAAATTCAAACTCCAGGGCTTGTTTTGATGAAAACTACATCATCATGAGACCTCTGGGAAGAACCTATTATGCTTATAGCTACATTGAAATTGTATTATCGACCTATAATATAGGTTTTAAAACTATACACAATTGGTACCAATTCAAAACTAATTATAACCATATTTGCCATTCAAAGGTTTACCACATTTATTATAATATGCAAAATGGAAAAAAATAATGGTAGAGATGTTTTAACTAGCTACCAACTATTTGTTACAAAATACCTGAGCCAGGATCTGACAGACAAACAGAGCCATGCAAATGGCTACTACTAGCACCAGCATCTTACAATTCAGTGAAATCTGAGTAGCACACAATTAAATACACATAACAACGTTAATTCTATGAAATCTACTTATTAACTTTATCAGCAATTAACACAATGACAGGCTGCATTAACATTATAGACGGTACCTTTTCTTTTGAACGTGGAACCTTAACTGGACCTGAAATAAATAAATAAAAATACATGTGCCCTTACACATTTTCATAACTCTAAGTAGACATGAAGCAAATATTGAAGCATTGGTAATATGCTGGCGATAAACTGTAGATCAGTCCCAGTAATGTCACATCTATTTATGTAATTGTCAACTCAATAAGATGGTAACTGCTTATCATGAAGAGCTGTACTTTACATGCTGAAATACTAATGTGCTGTATCCAAGTACATATATAATTAACTATAATATACATTAACTTAACACAGTACTTCAAACCAAAATAAACTTACCAAAAGAAAATCGATTGGAATGGATAGACATAGATAATTAATATTTAAATGAATGAGGTTACAATGTATGAAGTAAAGCTCACCAATATTGTTTATAGTCAATAATTATGTATTTACCTTGTGCAGTATTTGATTTTGAATTGTCATCATCAGACCTCATTTTCCGTTGACGAAGTTGCTCTGGTTTGTCTAATCAAAATTAGCAATAATGTGAAAAATTAGTTTGTATCTTAGTGATAAGGTAAATTATAAAAGTACTCATCTTACCAGTTAATTCCTCTGTTGAAGAGACCAGCTGTGCTTCCTCATTATTTATCGTACCAGTTACGATCGATTCCTCCGGTGATGGCATATGCTGTATTTCCTCATTTACTTGTTCTGGTACCCCTAAATTCATAGCTGCCACTTTGTGACCGCAACGTAATGCCTCTCCTAACAAAACAACAACAACAACTACCACAATATCCCATTACATACTTTGCTTTGTTTGTTGTGGTGAACAAACTTTTGGAGATGTTTTTCCTTTAGACGTCTGCTGTAAATTGCCTACTATAAACAATTAATGTAATCCAGATATAATATTGAAATTGAATTGCTACCTTGCACCAAATTTGAAAACTTTACTGTACCACCTAAAAATTCAATAATACATATAATTATAGCAATATGTTGTGGTAAATTCCAAATTTGCAGATAGCACAAGATAAACAAACTACATAGCACTTTGCTTCATGATATAATAATATACGAGTAATTCTTAAATTGTTACTTACCTAGCATTTCGTACTCACTAACAAGCACACCTCTAAGTTTGGAGTACTGCGTTTTGGAGAACAAGTATTCCAAGAACTTCAAAAATATCTTTTCATCCTCTTGAACCTTGTTTTCCAGTGCTCTCAGTATTTTCTTAGCTTTTTCCTCTTCTCCAAATCTTGAGTGAAGGTCAGTAGCATCATTATAAAAACTTTTTAAAATAATTTTCTCATTATATAAAAACAAGGAGATATCTTCCAGGTTATTTCTTATAGATGCTACCAACTGAGAGTGGTACTTTAACAATACCCGGAGCTCTATGGTATCTTCCATCAGTAATAAATGCTATAACCAATAAATAAAATTATGAATAGCTATATTATGAAGATTTGAAGATCAACATCATTATGGTAAATTACATATGATTCTTGGAAAAGTCTTCACACCAAGCAACCTAGAATAAATAACCAATAATAGGAATATTTTTTCTTTGATTATTCAATTAATTAGTAAGATTAAACTGTTATACACAGGAGCGATAAATTAGTGGCTATTTGAGTTCTAAAGCAGGCACTAATTTTTTTTCATCAAGCATGCACATCTAATTGTCAGTGTGGTAAAATGCAACTCTAGGTTGAGAAGGCTGCCACCAGTTCTTGCTGTTCAAATGCTTTAGTATCCTAAGCTGATTAAAGCTTTACACAGAACCTCCCGTGCAATGGCTAAATTGATTAAGAAGTTAAATGTAATTCGGACAATACTTCAGCATGAGAGAAAACAAGACAAAAGAACAGATGCAAGAGTGTTCCTTTTATAGAACAGGGTCCTGCACAAGCTTAATGGGATGACAAATAAGTGTGTGCTGTGCTAATGGGTTCAGAACATACATTAATGGAATAGTGCTAATCAGTAGACCATTTATTAATGGAATAGTATTAATGAGTTCAGATGTTCTGATAAGTAACGATTATTATGAAATAAGTGTTCAGTGCTGTGGTGCCGTTATGTGGGGTACTCCACCACATCTCCCCCTTCTTCCAGATTGAGGTCTTCATCCATTTCAGTAGTAGTCCAGGACTGCCTAGACATTGCATCAGCAACATTGTTAGCATGACCAGAAATATGAACAATGTCAAAGCTGTACTCAGCCAATTTGATCTTCCATCTAATCAGTCTAGCACTTGGGGGGTTGCCACCAAAAATATGTACCAATGGTTTATGATCAGTAAAGATCTTGAAATAAGTGCCAGACAAATAATAATGATAATGATGAACTGTGGCAAGTACTGCTAAGGCTTCTAAATCTAGGATTGAATAATTCTTCTCCCTTGGAAGCAGTTTTCTACTGTAAAAGCTGCAGGGTTGCCAAGATGAATCTTTGTATATACACAATGTACCACCTATGCCTGATGTAGAGGCATCAGTGAAAATGCTAAAAGAATCAGTAATGTTAGGGATGATGAGAGCAGCATGATTTACTAAACCAGATATGACCTTATCAAAAGCAGATCGATATTCTTCTGTGATTGTGATCTTAGTATGATTATCTTTTGGCATAATGAGAATTTAGAATGGTTGTGAGGTTTGCCAGTTGAGGAACAAACTTAGAATAAAATGTTACTAGACCTAAGAAAGACTTAAGTGAAGTTCTTGTTGTAGGAATTTTATACTGAGAAAATTGGGTAATTCTAGCTTGAGGGATTGAGATCTTGCCTTCTCCTACATGAAAACCCAAGAAATCAAAAGTTGAGAAACACCATGAGCATTTGCTCTTCTTTACTGTAAGATTTGCTGAAGAAAGTCTCAACAAGACTGAAGCTACATGATGAATGTGTTCTTCAAAACCTGAAGAGTATATGACAATATCATCTATATATGGAAGAGAATAGTGATCCAAGCCTCTTAGAACCTGCTGCAATAGCAACTGAAAGGTACCAGGTGCATTAGTTAGGCCAAAGGGCATAACCTTATACTGGAATTTCCCTTGAAGACAGTGGAAGGCTGTATATTGTTTAGACGTGTGTTCCATGGGCACCTGATGGAAGCCTTTCTGCAAATCAATCTTTGAAAGAACTGTTGCACTACCAAGTTTTGAGATGATGTCTTCCACAGATGGCATAGTAAAGGGTTCTCTTACAGTTATGGCATTGAGTTTCTTAAAGTCTATCACAATCCTTATCCCTCCATCCTTCTTTGCAACTGGCATGGGGGAACTACTATACTTTGATGTTGAGGGCTCAATGATGTCAAGATCCAATAGATTGTCAATCTCTTGTCTGAATGCTTCCTGTTGGGCAATGGGAATTGAATATGTTGGGGACTAAACTGGTGTGATGCAGGTGAGAGTAATAGAGTGAGAAGTTAAGGTGGTGAGACCAGGTTTGTCAGTAAAAACAGAGGGAAATTGATCCAAAACATGTGAGAGTTGATTCTGTTGAGATTCAGTGAGAGGTATAAACTTTGCAACATTGTGTTTACAGGTGACAAGATCAGTATCATTCTCATCAGGTATCATGAGTGCTCTGTTTACAGGATGAGACTTCTTTAGTTGAGAAATGTGTACAACCTTTGGCTTGGCTCTGACTGAGCCTTGTGGTTTAATGCTGCAATTCAGTGGTGGAATGCATTCATGCACAACAAAGGGACCATCCCATGAAGCTTCCAAGCAACCATTTAGTCCAGGAATTCTTCTAAAGACAATATCACCAACCCTGAAGGTTGCAACTAGAGCAGATTCTCTATCAATTCTAGATTGGCAATGTTTACTGGCTAATGAACTCTTGACATGTTGCAATTGAAGTGAAATGATCTTATCCATATCCTCAATGAACTGAGGAAGGTTGAGGTTAGACGAAGTGTTGGTAGACCAAATAGATTTTAGTGTTGACAATATGTGAGGTGATGGTTTAAGGAACAGAATTTCTTGTGGGGTGAACCCATGTCTAGATTGAGGCATGTTCCTACAAAAGTAGAGCACTAAGTCAATGGCATCTGGCCAGTCAAGTTTATTACTGATACATTTAGAGAGCATAAATTTAAGGGTACCATGGAAACGTTCAAGTTTCCCATTGACTCTGTGGTCTGTACGGAGCCGTTTTCATCCTTTGAATGCCAAACTTGTTATACAGGTGAGAAACAGTGGTAGAAAGAAAGTTGGTACCTTGGTCAGACAAAATAACCAATGGAGTGCCCAGTATGGCAATGATAGAGAGTAATGACTTAGTAGTTGAAGCTGCAGTATAGTTAGGTAGTGGTATGGCAAAAGGGTAGGCACTAGCTAGTTCCATGGCTGTGAAGATATATCTCATCTTGTGTCTAGAGAGAGGCAAAGGGCCAACTATATCAATGGCTAGCTTTTCATTTCTGTTAGTAATGAGTTCTGGTTTTAGCATGGGAACTTTGTGACCTCCAGATTTGGTGTGAGCTGCACATTTGCTGCAAGATTGTATATGAGTTCTCAAGTCTTGTAAGAGGTTGGGCCATGTGAAATGCTTGTTAAGCATCATTCTGGTTGTGTTGATACCACAATGACCTAAGCCTTCGTGTGCTGCCTGTCTCAACTGCTGAGGTACAACCAATGCTTGAGAGATAGTATTTTGGGTAGAAGTGAGGCACATCAGTAAATCATTGACAACAAAGAAATTCTTCTGCTTGTGTTTGGCTAAATCCCATAAAGGTTTCAGTGATTCATCTTCCTTTTGTAATTTCATAAAAGCATCTTTAGTAATACCATCAAAGGACAATGAAGGGAAAGTCAAGGGTGGAGCTACTAATTTATTGGCTGATGAGGAGTGAGCAATGGCATCACCAGTGTCATGTGGTGTGTCAGAAGGCAAGGAAGTGTCAATATCATCAGTTTCATTGACAACATCAGTATCATGCGATGTGCCTGGTACAATGGAATCCCATGAGGTTGGGTTTGCACCTTCAGTACTTTGCAGGGTTTCTGCAACTGTGGTTGCCAAGGTGGATTTTTGGTCCATAGCTCTAGTCACTGTCAGAACAGGTTGAGGTTTTGACTTAACAGATTCAATCAATTTGATAAGGGTTTCTTTACCAAAATCAGAGCCAATAAGAACAGAATTCTTGGGAAGTCTATCATCAACTGCAAGGTGAGCAATGCCAGCAATAACTGGTAAATCAATAGCCATTCTATAAACAGGAACTTCTTTGCTAACTTGAG
>WLWD01002358.1_pt1 | contig 29512 bp, 18 predicted proteins | sample 6712731 | NCBI WGS metagenome assembly WLWD01 (sample SAMN12718690, study PRJNA576275) | sponge metagenome | isolation source: marine sponge | host: Mycale hentscheli | place: New Zealand: South Island, Marlborough, Capsize Point | collected 2014-11-01
TTTAATGATCATAATACATCCTACAATGATTGATAGTTTCACCAAAATTATTTCAACTGTGTGAACAAATTCAATGACTCCACCTGTAGAAATTTTAGCCAGATACACTAGCAGCAGTTTAAAGCTGCATATTAGCCCAAGATTTGCCAACAGGAGAGTGTTGACAGTATTATGAAGTTTACTTTTATGTGGGGAACAGATTACATGGATAGTGAGTATCATTATAATAAGACACCAAATATATCACAGTCATTCTGAGAGCAAAGAGGGAACTCAGAATAATTACTCGATAAACAAAGTATAGTCCAGCAAAGAAACGATACTTTTCCTTAAAGGTTCCCTGGAAACTATCAAAAAATGGAAGAAATTTATAAAATGGGAATAGTTTTGATACGAACAAAACTACAGAATTTTCATGCAAGTGCAATGCTGATATGACTCTATTTGAAAGAGGGTAAAAAAGCAACACAGCTGGAAGAAGTAGAGTGATGAAGACTGTAGTGAGAATAGCAGTTATGGCATAAGGAAGGTGTTCCTTATCAAAATATTTTAAATTCCCTTGCAGTGTTGCCACTGTCCGCCAAGGCTTTTTGCCATTGTATAAGCTCTGATACCAGAGAAGACTAAAAGAAGTGGATGTACACTTAGTATAGACAATTACAAGAAATGTTGAAATGACCTTCATCAAAGAATGCCGACCCAGCCTCAGCTTGAAGAACTTAAACCTGCTGCAAATTCTTACCAAGCCGATCACACTCAGTATTAGAAACAGAGCATAAACAGATGCTACATATTTGATGGCCAAAAGGTCCAAAGTTGTGGCATTATCCCGTAAGCAGAAAGTTAAAAGGTCAGTTTCTAAAAAATCAAAATTGAAAAGCTGATAAAATATATGATGAGAAGCAGTAATAATACTTGGGATGTCATTTTTGATGAAAATATATGACCTGTTCTCAAGGGACACATAAACTTGAGCAAAAAATACGAAGCCACCTGCAATTCCACTAGCTAAATTAATGTCGAGAAATATGAACAATAGAAAGACCATAGTCACTGGCAATATCTCAGACAATAAAAATATTAGGGGACCAATTTTGCAATATTTTTTGTCTTTACATTCGAAAGTACGACTATGATAGTGTACCACTTTGTCAGGTAAACATTCACCACACAGAATACCTTTGCGATTGTTGCAGATGGCCTTGTATAAAGTCTGTACACTCGCACTGGGAGCGAAAGGTAATTGAATCATAAACGTGTCATTAATACCTGATAGTTGACAATATCCTATTGGGCAGAGTCCTGTGAGGTATTTACCACTTGTTGTATCATCAGGAACATAATCAATCCAGAATCCATTGGATATTTGAGAATAGGAATTGTCACTATTGAAACAGTTGAAAGAAAACATTAACAAAAAGTCATAGGAACGCATACAAGTACATGTCATTGTGTTGTTATCAAAAAAGTGGAGTGGCGGACAGTCAGTCAGTTGAACATCAAGATCAACAGATAATCCATCAAAAGACAAGGTTTTTAAGTATATATTAGCTGTGGCATTTTTTTCTCCCTGAAATGCGAGGCTATCCAATACATACTCATTGTTTTGGCTAAATGTAATACGCTTAGGTCCAGTTTTATACAATGACACTTGGAAAAGTGTAGGTGGATCTGTTATAGACAGATTCCTCTCAAATCCTGGTATGAAATACATTTGTTTTTCAATGTAGTTGTATGTAAAAATGCTATTTTCCACATCGTCCGTATAATTGCAAATCTCATTATGGATAGCAGTGTAATCTTCTATATTACATTTTGCACTTGAATTTAAAGTTATCTGGTGTGAGTAAGAGTAGTTTTTTTGACTGTAAGACTGAATTGATTATTCCTGAAATATATTATTTAAATATCTGATATCCTTAGGTGCACAATTTTCAACAAAATGAAATGAAGCTTTGGTGTTGTAGTAACTGTTAATGGGCTGAATAAATCTGTAATTGTGGTGGGCTGCTATGCGTTTTCCAATGGAGTGGTATAGAATACCAGCACCACGAGCTTGGACAGTGTTGCTGACAAAATGAAAAAAACACCCTCCTTTGATTAGCATCACAGACACACCCAACAAAGCAATGCCCGCACCATATTCAGCTTTATTGTTTTTAAACTCAGTTACTGCATTGTCTAGAAAAACAATGCAACTACCTGTGGCATGAATGCAGGAACCAGTGTTGCTTAAGAATGTATTTTTTTCCTTAAAGCTTACCAGAAAATGAGTAATTAAAATAGTGCCATATCCTTCCTTTTTTAGAATGGTGTTGGAGGACAACGGTAAATCACAGTTACAATTTCTTTCGAAACTACAATTGCTTATTTCCACTTTTGGTAAAGTACCCCAACCATCAGATTTTCTTGCTGGATAGATATTCATGGCAGAACCAAAGTGTGCTTTGTTGCTTTCCCATTTACACTCATTAAAATATATACAATTATCAGTAAAATTCTCAAATGTTTTCTTTATCGAAACAGAAGTTGCTCCACCGTACTTTGCTGAATTTCCTCTGAACATTGATTTTTCCATGATAATGATATTGTTCTTAATATTCGGTCCTTTAAGGAATATTTCAATTCCACCACCTACTTCAAAAGCTTTGTTTCCAGAAAATGTTATGTTACTGAAGCAAATGTGATGTCTTTGAGCACTGCACAGCACCATTTCTATGGCACCGCCCCAAATTGCTGAATTCCCAATAAACACACTAGAACGTATCTCTACTTCTGTTTGTTGAGAACCTTGAAACTGGAAGCTTAATCCACCTCCGTATCCTAATCCAGAATAAAGTCCTGCATTGCAACCAAGGGTGGTTTTATTATATGTAGAAGCCATATTGTGAGAAAAGTTGCAGTTTTGTAGAATGATTTTAACTGTTTGATTCAAGTGGTAGTCTGGTAGGTCTGTATCAAGTTGCTGAATGTACACACCCCCACCACCAATTGCTGAATTTTGTAGAAACTCTGGTAATCTACTTGTTTGAAAAAAAGAATCATAAAGATTAATTGATTCCCTAGAATTGACCATGACTAGGCCAGTACCTACTGAATTCTGAAAGGTAGTTTCTGTAATGTTGATTCTATTGCAGTTTACCATTGAGACTGCACTATAGTAGGTAATGTTTTTGGCATACTGTGGCGTTCCACAACCATAAAAGTTTAAGTTTTTAATTTCTACTTTAGTTACATTTGAAATTATAATGCCAGAGAAGTTATAGCATGAAATGGAGTTATATTGACCAACAAATATTAACTCTCTTATATTGGAAAATCTTTTTGTAGAATTCAAGTTAACGTTATCACTGACAACTATTGAAATGTTGTAGCAATGATTCTCACTGTCTGCAGGAATATTTTCCGACCATTTTAATTGGCAGTTCTGTTGGTAAGATAAGCCTAAAAATTTAAGCAGAAGAAATACAATCAACTTGGAGTACATTCTGAAACAATTTGGTTAATACACTCATGGAGTGCTCACTTTAAATAATACCTATCAACTTGGGAAAAATTTTGTTTTTCACCTTACCCTCATCTGTAACTCATCACATGTTATTATTAGTAAATATTTTCTATTGCCAGTCTATTATGGTTCAGGTGTTATTAATAACTTTATTTATAGTTCAAAGAGTATCTGAACTTGCTCAATTGGCTCTTTATTATCAGTTTCAATATGATTATTGGGACTACTTATCTCAATTTACTATGAAAGGGTTTACATCTGATATATGATGTAGGGTCAATAGTAAGCTTGTTACAGTTTAGAATGTATTTCACTTTATATTATGTAAATTTTGACTTATTTGGTTCGAAAAGTTGGAAGCCACTTTTATACCACTTATGCGTATACAATACATGTATTTGATATGCAATTAAACTGAAGTTTTGGGACACAACGAATCTACTGGTAGGGATTCTTCCACAGCTATATAGTCTCGACGAAATGTTATTTTCCAGATTAATAGTGTCCGTGCCAGAACAGTATCAAAGACTTTGCTAAAAAAACTTTACATCCTAAAAATGAGTTCTTTGATGCACTCCTTAACTGATTAGCTGTTGGGGGAGGGAGGTGAAGAACTAACAAAATGTTGAAAATGGCTAAGTAGTATACCAAAAGGTGAGTAAAACTGTCTATATAAAGACAATGGTAGTTATATGTAAAACACATGCTGAAATGTTCAGTAATATTAGCAGTAAAATGATCACAGTAGGAACACTCTATATGTTTGTAATAGCGAAAAGTAATCATAAACTCTCACCATTACAACATGTGATTCACAAAGATAACGAGTACACAAGAAAAGAGCATTGTGAATGATTACACGGCAAGTACCATAGGTTCTAAGTCATTATCAACAAAGTGTATATCTCTAACATGAGTGTGGTAGTGTAGTATGGTTGGGAAGAAGGAGGAGGGTTACGGAATTAAGTTAGGCATGGGATTAAGCCTTGGGAGCCGCAATTCTGCGTGATACGATAAGATTTTCTTAAAAGTTAAATATTGCTAGTTTCACACTTTCAGAAATAACAAGTACTTGCTACTCTTTGCTTTTTGTTGTCATCCAAACCCCTTTATGTTACAAATCAAAGAAAATTCAGCTGCTGAGTGTTTGTACTTGACAGGAAGTAATCACACAGTTTCATTACACTTATTAGAACCAAAACTTTAGCAAATACAAGCTAGTTATTTGTCAGTGAGCAAGACCATAAAGTTGCGAAAGCAGTTTAAAGTTGGGGGGGGGGGGGGGGGGGGGGCCTCCTCAACCATAAAATCAGTCACAGAAACATTAGGTTGTTAATAAAAATTTAATGAACCGAAACACTCACATTTATTTAAGCTGTGACAACACATCTTGTCAAGAAGAGACAAGCCATATTTTTTTTTCTTAACCAGCATCTTATACAGACTGCAACCCTATCTTAGTCTCTTAGCTCAACTATTGAGATGAAAATTGATTTTTGGAATGAATTGGGTAGATTTGACAGTCGAAATCTTTATAATGGTGTCGCTGTGGTTGATTGTGTAGCTGCTGTGGATGGTATCACTGCTATGGATGCATAGTTGGTGGTAGCTAGCTAACAGCTGGTGGTAATACAGAGACCAATGATGGATGTCGACTATATAATAGTTAGGCACTGCTTCAGAGGGACTACTGTATTTAGGGTCCCTGAAGGGCCTTGATTGTAGCGTCCCGAGTGCAGAGAGGGCGCTACACTTAGAGCCTGAGGGACACTAAAAACAGCAGTTAACGACTGCGCGCAGCGCCTAACTAATTCAGAACCTAGCAACAGTTCCTAACAACACAATTGGAGATACTCTACATATAGAAGCCCTGCCCTGAAGGCGGGGGCACTACATATAGAATCCCTCCCTGAAGGACCTAAGAGATTTAAAGTCCCTCTGCCACAATACAAAATCTACAGTATCTATGTTCTAAAATACAGGAATGAATCCAGGAGCTATTATGTCAGTACGTTACAACAACATTACCGCACATATACTACTGACTACTGTGTTAGGTTTTCTATGCTGCAGTTGGTATAAATTCATGCAGATGATTGAGATATAAAAGATGCAATAACTTCCACTGTCCACCACAAGCCCCCCACCTCACCACCACCTTACACAGCCTATGGAGATGCTATCAGAGATCATGTATACTTGTACTCGTTTGTTTGTACGTTTGGATGAACGTATGTCATTTGACTGTTGTATTTTTGTGTTTACACACTCCACTACACAGAATCCTTTGGCTTATTGATCTTTACCAGTTGCACCTTGTATTTAACCCTTTGAAATTGTTAGGTTATTTTTGACATATCTGACGTTTTGTGGATGCATTTAGATTTTACAAACTTTCTATTCGAATTAGTGGTGGTGGAAATATCTTGGCTAATTGTCATAGCTTTACACATAATTAGGTGTATCCACAGGTAGTCTTTTGCAGTTAAATCCTGAAGTCAATGGCGAAGGTGTCTCTTCAAAGCCTGTAGAGCCTCACCAACTTAGGAATAGGAGGAGAAGGATAATAAAGCAGTAAAGAACAAGAAGAGAGGGAATAAGAATAACGAGGATGAAAAGAAGAAAAAGATAAAGAAAAAATAAAAAGAAACAAAAGAAGATAACAATAAAAAAGAAAGAAAAAGATGAAAAGAACCAGAAGAACAAATGTAAAAGAATGGTAAGGAGAACAAGAAGAGGAAAAAAAAAGATTAAAAAGAAGAAGAAAAGTGAACTAAGAATAAGAATAAACATAATTGAAAGAAATAATAGAAAAAGTTGAAGAAATTGAAAAGAGAATGAAGAACAAAAAGAAGAACAAAGAGGAGGAGAAGGACAAGAAGAAAAAAAGAGGAATGAGAAGAAGAAAGAAGGATAGAAGAAAAAAGTATTAAACAAATAAACAAAAGAAGAAAAAGAAGAAAAAGAAGAAAGAAGAAGAAAAAAGAGGAGGATTGAAAGAAGAAGAAAAAGGAGAAGAAGAATGAGAAGAAAAAAGAAAAAAGTGAAAGAGAAGAAGACAAAGGAAAAGGAAAAGGAAAAGGAGAAGAAAATAAATAGAATCTGAACTACAAAAGGAGATAAAATAGGAAGAAAAAGAACAAGATAAAGAAGAAGAATGAGAGGAAGAATAAAGAAGTAAAAAATAAGAAGAACAAACGGAAGAAACATGAGAATTACTTATTAAATAGGTTGGTGTTGCTAGGTATTCCCATAAACAAATCTTTAATGGTTCAGTCATTCTTGGCAGAAATAATTATAATAATAGCAAATTTTTCTCATTCTAATAATTAATAATATGTTAATTAAAACTTAACCCGACATTCGTAGCTACCCTCCTAGCTCGCTGATGCAAGCATCTCACTATATTCCTCTCTTTACATGGATAGAATGATGATATTTTAAGTGAAGGTATCTATCTGTGTGTGTAGGTTTTCTGTATTACGCAGTGGAAGTAAGCATACTATCATGCTCTCTCTTTAATAAGCATTCGAGAAATGGTAACTTACTACCTTCCTCTAGTGAATTTTATAAAGGTCTTACAGAGTTTAAATGGTCCAACAAATGTTTTTCTATTCCTTACTTAACTATGCAAAAGGTTTAATCTACATATCTCTTTCATAGCACAGTTGTGACTGGAGCTGAGTTTAAAGCTACTTCCTCAAATAATTCCATGTACAAGTTGGCCACAACCGCAGAAATGGGAGAACCCATGGCTACTCCATCTACTTGTTCATAACAGTTCCCGTTGTACCTAAAGTAAGTTGACAGGCAGACCTCTAATAATTCTGTGACACACTCGGGAGATAAACATGTTCTCTCATCTAGACTTTCATCATTCTGGAGCTTATGCTCACAGATACTACCTCGTCTATTGGAACATTGGTGAACAGGGAAGACACATCAAAACTCACCATCATTTTGTCAGATCTCAAGCATACACTGTTAACTATTTGCATGAAATGTGTTGAATTCTATATATGTAATTGTGTCTTACCAAACGATGGAGATATAATATTTGATATGAACGTGATAAATTATTAGATGGTGATCCAATGCAGGAAACAATAGGTCTGGGTATTGTTCATAAGTACACGGCCAAGTCAGTAGTTAAGAAAAACCCATAAACTATTATACTACTTCATTTTAATATCGCTTACCTTACACCACATGTAGTATAAGTAACAGTAGGATCATCTTTCGTTACGATACTTTTCACTTTAAAGATGAGTGACGCTACTACTGACGACGCTAACGCCACTTAGTGGGTGTGGCCAAGCCAGCCTGGCGCGCAGTTCTAACTTACAGCGCTGCCACTTGCACATCATACAACGTACCGTGAATGTTGAAAAGCTGCTGGTGTTACAACTAATGATGTGCTTGGACACAAATTATGAGTGGGCTGGCTTAGCTGAAGCAAGGAGAGGTTACGTTTGAATGTTAACAGCAAAAATAATATTTATTCGTGACAGGTAGATTTTTCTGTGCTACGCTTTAGTAACATCAGCACAAATAGGACAAGTATTATTAAGTAAGAATCATTTTATTAGTGGGGCGCTTGGCTATGAAAAAACAACAACTGCGCCTTGACCTAGATAATTACTACCCCCACTAATTCTCGAAATAAGCTCCGATAAGCTAATTGTAAGCTCTATAATGTCAAGAAACCCCTTAGTTCATGTCAGAGACTACCTAATTCAAAGGGGTAAACAATTACATTTCCTTAGATGATACGGATATATATAATATATATAAAAAAAATTCACTTTATTATATATATGTGACAGTCTACGGGAAAAGGGGGCACTTCACGCAAAAATTGAAATTGAGATATAGGCTCCAGAAGTTAGTCATACGAAAAATTCTTTCTTTCTCCTATTTTTGTTTTTTGCAGAATTAGTCTTAGTGACATTTGCTCTAAGTCTACGCCAAATTTCAAATGCCGAAACAACTTAAAAGACCCCAAGCGTGCCGTGCAAAGACAAGCTACTTTTTATTCTCTCTCGTTCTCGAAGTACAATAAACGGGGAATGGGCGGAGTTTCGAACAAGCAGCTTAAAAAAACGGCATAGCTTTGAGAATAGTGCATGCAATCTACAGCTTACCTCTGGTTGAAAGTTTACCACTACATGGAGTAGAGTAGCCAAGGATTCCGACAAGACAGGCTGTGAGACGCTCTGAAAGCTAAAAAAAAACTGTACGCAAACTTGGTTAGTAGTCGCTGTTAAAAAGCGGCTGTACGATTTAATTGCGTATGCGGAGTACGCCGTTAAGTATACGGAAACATTAATTATACCGGAAGTGGAAATTCAATTTATGTTTTCTCGATTTCTAGTACAATTGCTTTGCTGAATACAGCCCAGTTCAACTGCCAGTTTCTCTGCGCGTCGAAGGTTTTACCCTCCAGTATTTTAGCACTAAGTTGAGATAAATTGTAGCTTTTTATTAGCATAAAAAATTCAATTTTTTTGGTTTAGGCCCTATCAAAATAATTTCTTGTTCATCATCCCCTCCCTCTCCAATTTTTGACTCAAGAGAAAAAATTTATTTAATTTACTGCGCATGCTTACGGTGTGCTCTAATTAGAATATTAACGTGCACCAATTAGAAAAGCATGGTGTTTGTCATAGTTCAGATCAGAAATGGTGCCCAGATTCTGAAACCTGGTATGGATGCAGTGTAGCAGAGGGAAGCAGCATAGCTGATCTTTATACTAGCTATAGCTCAGGACAGCTGGATCAACTTTCTACCATGGGAGGGTTTTTGCTGGTCTTAAGGGAAGTGCTTTTCAGAGTTCATCGCCTATTTGCCATGCTATAATGAACTGTGCAAGATTTTTTAAACCGAAAACACGAATTTCATTCTATTGCTCTACACAGATGGTGGTCCAGACCATCGCAGTAACTACCCTTCTGTTCAAATTGCAATGATCTGCTTGTTCCTTCATTTGGATTAGGATTTTCTTTGTGCTATCAGAACTCCACCTTACAATAGCTGGAAAAATCCAGCCGAGCGAATTATGTCTCTTCTTAATCTGGCACTACAAGGAGCTGGCGTGGCTAGAAGAGCAACAACGTGTGGCAAACGTCCCCCAGCCAAATGAACACGGCAGTTCAAACCAAAGGACTAAAAAACAACTGTCATATATACCATTTTTTCTTTTCCCAGACACATCTGGTTGTGATTTCACTTTAAAAAAAAGTAATTTTGAAACTTAAAAAAAAAAAAAAAAAAAGCCTCCCACCCTCTCCAATTTTTTGAAATTTTCGGATGATAAACAAGAAATTATTTTGATAGGGCCTTAAGTGAAGTGCCCCCTTTTCCCATAGACTGTCACATATATATATATATATATAATACCCACTGTGTAAGGTAGTCCCCTTCTAAGAGTACACACTAAGTTTAAAATGTTCTGTTGTACCAGAGCTCTAGTAGACAATGCACTGCATTGTAATAACAATTAAACAATGGATTTTCAAGTAGACCAATTTTGTTGTGTATGGCTGTGACACACTAGTCTCGCGTAGCCAGACCCTTTACCAACCCTAACCGCTACGCGGGGAAGATAAGGGTCTGGGAACATACAATACAACGACTTGTTCAGCAGCACCCCAAAATGGGTGCTCCAATTATCACATTCCAATGCTTGAGGTAGCCAATGACGTCACGGCCACGGCCGGATAGCAGCTCTCCTATTCATGCTGGTACGTTTATTGCTTGCCAGGAGTGCTTATAAAGAGCCTACGAAAACAATTTCACCAGTTTGACGAAGTCACGCAACGTTCTCACCCTCCCAGATGTGATGTTGACGTCACACAGTATACCGCAAGCTTGCTGGAATGTGATAATTAAGCACCCTTTTTGGGGTGCCGCTGAACAAGTCGTTGTACTGTATGTTCCCAGACCCTTTCCTTCCCCGCGTAGCGGTTACGGTTGGTAAAGGGTCTGGCTACGCGAGACTAGTGACACACAGGGATTAAACAATTCTACCTCCACTAGCTAACTGTGTCTAGAAAATGAAATATAGACCTAACTGGGAAGGTCTCTAATCTGGTGTGTCTCACATCGAATGAAGTATTTCAAAGTTCAGCATTTTTTGGATAGTTTTCGAGTTCATAGCTAGCTAACAGCATCCTAAATATTCCAAGCAATAAATTATTAATCCGCTAAAATGTTTATGTATACTTATACCTGCCAATAGCACACTTACAATGTAAGTCTATATTAAAAAAACAAAGCAAGAATATTATACTATTTTATTTTGATGTAACTTACCGTCCACTACATGTAGTGTATAAGTAAACATAACAAAAGGATCATTTATGCTGCGAAACCTTTTACTTAGAAGATACAATTGTTTCTGACGCAAACGCCACTGAGTAGGTGTTGCCACTCTAGTCAGTAGCGCGCAGTTCGAACTTACAACGTTCCCACGTGTACATAGGTTTGTGCAGAATAGGATAGAATCTATATAGAATTTTGGTTTAAAAATCACATGGCAATTTGTATTTGTACAAGTGAGGATTTATTGTTAATTCTTTCCACCCAGTTCAGGCACTTTTCCGTTCAAATGTGATTAAAAAAACGTGGCACTTTTTTTTCACTTTTGAATCGAAAAGTGCCGATTAAAGCCACACCTCTCTCAGACCTACTTTTCCACCCACGTAGTGAGCTCCTTTTTGCGTTTGGGTTGGATAGCTGCGATAGCGATCGAGTTGCCGACTTCGGAGGAAGGGTAGAAGTTAGGGAGAGGGGGAAAGCATTTAGGCTCCCCGTTTAAATGCTCTATTCAAAGGTGGATGGCCGGTGGGTGTTTCAGTGAAGCGTATGCATAGCAGTAAGTTACGAAGATGTGGCTTAGTATAGAGTGCTAGCTATATTATTTATTTGGTCTAGGATCGTATGAAGAAGGAATAGTACAACGAGCATGCCAGAAACATTGGATCAGTGAAGATTTTTCAAGATACCTTTGACATCCAGGCAGAATTTTCAACAGGAATAGGCAAAATGAATGGTTAGATGAACTGATATTTAATAATGCAATTTAAGTTGTTGTTGTTTTTGTTTTTGTTTTTATTTCATTTATTTTTATCTTTGTGCAAGAAAGGGCAGGGTGGTGTGATCCGGGGCTCTGCTAGAGTAGTTTGTATTACAGAGATTTATAGAATAGTCGGGTCATCAAACTATTTTCCCCTCAAAACAACAATATTCTGTCATCTTTTAAAAGTATTTGCAACCATAACTATGGTACAAAATAGTTAAACCAATTTTTAATCGTGCGACGGCCATTCTATGGAACGAAATTCGAAACTGTATTTTGTCTCCTACTGTATGTGGCATAATACAGAGCACACTACTTGTATAACTACCATTGCATCCCAACATGAAAAGAGAAATACTCACACACGGTCAACCTCTAACGAGTCAGGTCGTAAAGACTGGCCTCTCAGTTGTCATCTGAGACTTCCATTCATAGTAACCAGACAGCGATTGTTTATTGAATTTGGTTGCCCATTTTGGATTCCCACTAACTAGCATTGGGCGAGCAAAATGAGACCCTCACTAACGAGTCTCAATTGAGATTTTGGTATATATTATATATATATATATGGCAAAGTTCTAAGATGTCAATGTGTATCCACCCCCTGAAGCTACTTTATAACATTAACCATAGCGCGGGTGCAAGAAATTCAGAGAAAAGACTTTTAAACAATGCCAGGAATAAACATGGCTAAGAGCTACGGATACAGAAGAGGAGAGAAGTTTGCAGTGAGGTCTTACAAACTTAGCAGAGTTCATTTTCTATTGTGTGTAAGTGTTGTGTGTTGCAAGAATATAGCACAAATAAACTACAATAACTAGCAAATAAATATTATAAGTGGCTGGCATTCCAATTTAAGTTTCAGTCAGACCAGCTCGCTCGCCGTTGTGCAGAAGCACATCATTAGTAGTACATTAGCTGTGATTGGATAAGTACAGATTCTGATGTATGTGTATCAATGAGGATTTAAAAATGATATAACGCAGTAACAAGGTGATATGTGAAAGTGATATAATACAACACTTACAAATACAGAAGAATTGTGCATGCTAGATAATTATAAAATGTTGAATGATAGTGAAATGATAACTAAAAAATATTGACAAGTGGAATATTTGGCTTTGGTCTTCAACACAACACAATATATTTACAGAGAGCATTGGCTATGCTGTCTCAATTGAAACTACACATTTTGAGGTGTGTAATGGAAAAATTTAACACACACACACACAGAAAGAGCCATATATGCACAGACACACATATATACAATGCCACCAGATAAAAATGTATTGGAGGATGTTATACATTTATTTATTTATTTATTTATTTATTAATTAATTTATTTATTTATTCATGTTTAATCTATTTAGGAGTGCTTCAAATTTCCAGTAATGGCTAGGGAGAGACGGAACTTAATCAAGAAGAAGTAGACTGTGAGCTTGAAAGAAGAAGGTATATTGTCAACCATGTATATATCATATTATAGTAGATAAGATATGTATTGTTTTATAATAGTGTTACAGTAGGTCCCATGAATGGTTCTGAATTTCATTTTGTGGAAGAACTGTAAATGGGTGCAGTTAGCCATTCATTTACTGTATTTATTAAACTTTGTGTGCATGCATGACAGGGTTCTAGTTGTTGTCCTGTCTGTTTGTGTGTCTGTATGTCTGTCACGCTGTGATTTTAGAGATACTGACAATTAACCGTTGATTTAGTTAGGAACTTACTCAGAACAAATATTAAAGATCTTTTATTGTGTTACTTTTAAATTTAGGTGGTTTTTTTTTTTTTAGAAAACGAGAAGCTATCAGCTCCGCATGTACTAGCATTAGCGGGTAATTTCCCTTTTTGTCATGTTTATAATCACATGAGCTAATAATTAACCCTCAAAGCGCATGTGTGAGAGGGTTACAGTACTCTATTGTCTGTCAGTCAGTTATTCTGTCACACGGTTCTCAAAGATGGCTAACCTCCCGAAGATCGAAACAAGCATCAAAATGTTGCACTGGACATTTATGTGCCAGAATTTCTTATTTTTTCTGAAAAATCGAGTTATTTATAGGCTGTACGAGCATAAGTGATTGTTGGTAATGTCCCCATAGTCACGCCGTACTCATGTGGACAAATAATTTATTTGCTGCCCATGGTAGTTTTGCATTACATTTTTCTCAGCAGTTTGCCTGAGTGCTTGGAGTTTCCCATTAAAACTACTGGTGAGGTGAGTGTCGCTGGTCAACTTAGGTAGCAGTAGTAGCAGTACTACTTGAGCTAGCAAAACCGCTCATTGGTAGCTTCTCTACAAGATGTTATAGTGCTGGTCGTCCACGATCTGTTGAGTAGCTTCAGCTAGATAGACTGAATGTAAATTTAGGTCACTGGCCTAAGCATGCAGATAGAAAGGGGAATTGTACATAAAGCAAATCTACTGAATAGTAAGGAAATGTAATGGAGCACTAAGGGTGCGAACCCTCAGCGTTACTATACACTAGTTAGCTATTACAAAGACTAACAGCATTGGGCGAGCAAAATGAGACCCTCACTAACGAGTCTCAATTGAGATTTTGGTATATATTATACCAAATTGCTTTATTTATTACCTCACATAACTTCCTTGAGCGACTTCAGGGCTAGTTAAGGGTGAAGAAGTGAGCTTGGGAATGAGAACGGGATAGTTTAGATTACAACTACCAGAATAGACTCACTCTGGTGGCAGCGTTACCTGGATCTGGGACGACACTACGGACAATTCCTAAGAAATTCTCCCACACTAATTAATAATTTTGGTTTGCTTGCATGAGTTAAGCAAATACACACCATGCAACAATTGTACACTATCACATGACCAAACAAACACACATACATACACAACATACCCACAATGGCTACCATTAGGTTATGAACGTAAGCTTATCAATTACAGTAAGGTAAAAAAGAAAGCCTTCATCATTGGTTAGTTTTCTTTGATTTTACGCTACTCAATTCAGGGATGAAGAGGAAGTACGCCGGTTAGGTAGCAACTCCACCTTCAATAAATGGTACGCCGCCACCAGAGTCATGACCCTTATTGTGTATCCTGTTAACTAGCGCCCAGTCAGTCATTCGCAGATATTAGTTGCAGTTTTTATTGGGAAACAACAGGGTACGAGGGGTCACGCACAATACACACGGGTTAGTGGCAACTAAAAATAAATAAGAGTGAAGCAACTATATATAGGGAGATAACAGTCATGTGATCTGGTTGGCAGGTGCAAAAGGTGCCAGCAACACTCTTGATTATTGAACCGGCGAGTGTTTGTGTGAATGTTTGTAGACATCTGTACTCTGCGATGGGTGGAGCTACTTCCGGCTGTCCAGGCCGACAATTACAGTAAGGTAAAAAAGAAAGCCTTCATCATAGGTTAGTTCATATACCACAAGCAATGAGAGCATATGTATAACTTGTCATATCTTAATATCAAATACATTGATTTTTGCTATAGATCGTGTACAAATATAGTTGAGAAAACAAATGACATTTTGACATGACATGACACCTTTGAACTAGTTCTAGGGGGATAAGCAATCAACAAGACCACTTGTAGAGATTAATATAAAGTATAACAAGGAGCAAGCAACCTTAAAGTAGCTCCAGTCTATTCAGGGGAGTAGGAAGCCAGATCTTATTGGTGTGGCCATTATAACCACACCCACTTATTTGTTTATTTGTTCAAGTAATGAGTTTTAGTAATAGAAAAGACAATACAGTGGTTATTCTATCAAATGAACCAAAGAGTTTAAGTCTATGCTCTGCGTATCTAAATAAATTCAAATGTCACTTTAATCACACCAAACAATTCAGTACAAGCCTTATTATATTGTATTACAAAGCAAATGACTTTTATAACAATCAGTAGGTTCATTTAAATAAAGTGTTAAATTATTGTTATAGCTATTGTGGTGTGACACGTAGAGATGAAATAAAATAGCGCCACCACCAGAGTTCGGAATGTGCAACAGGATTCTCAGCGATCAAACCGAGTTCCTTCAAACCCTCGACCCTAGCTAGAGTTTTAATTCTAAGCAGAGAAGAGTAGGTATCTCACAAAATGTCAAATAATGCTTATACAATCAGAACTAAACTTTATAAGTTGGGTTGGCCAATATATATAAAACCAACCAGGAATTGTGTGCGTGAGAGCATACAAGGGTGGTGAGTTAGAGTACATGGGAAGTAGCAATGGGAGTGAATAGGGTGAAATGTGAGATGCATGAATAGTGAATGGCAAGGTAGGCTAATTATAGTTAATAATCTAATATGTTCCCGAAAATTTAGTCATTGTTCTCTGTAGTGAGCATGTGGGGAAGGGTATTTCACCACAATTATGTAGACTGTATATATCATATAGCTAATAATCTCTACTTGGACATATAAAGCAAACAACACAATGACAAAAAAAAACAACTTAAAAATGAATCCAACATACTTACAAATGCCAGCCTTTTTGTGGCAGTCATAGTTTTATTTATCTCAAATATGTGTGGCAAAAAACTGAATGGAAGACTCCTAGTAGCGAAAACGGCCATGTTGCTGACCAACATCGCTGGAAGGATTTTTAAACTACGTTTGTTTTTCAAAAAGATCACTTTGGAATAGTAAACGAAGGACCAGGCTGGTCTGGAGTTTCCTAAAAATCTTCTGAAAGGTTCAATATTATCTATTTAATAGTAAGGCACGTAAGTTGCACATTCAAAAATGTATGGAAAAACTGCTGTTCAATTGAAATTGCACAGGGAAAATAAAATAGCGCGTAACTAATTGAAATAGCATGCACGATAACTAAGTGGAAACTAAGTGAAATACCACGGTGGCTAAGTAAAATAGTACGGGTGAGTGCGCACGCGTGCGGTGTTAACCTTGGAAACTTCCAGTTCGAGTAGTTTATAGTTAGAGACAATGTCATTCTTTACCACAGAAACTCTACCCATACAATAGACAGAATGTTTTCAAAAGATTAGCAGGAGCCGTAAGTTGCCAGCGGAAGCTAATCCTGAAATAAGGAGATAGTGAGTAAACGATACAGTGTATGTAGCTACAACTATAAAATGACTCTTCAAGAAGCTGGCCTAACTCAGTTACTGTTACTCGTACTAATCCTGGCAGAAGTCATTTCGCAGGCTCAATTTTGACAGCCCAGGTAAAGAGTAGAAAAATAATGAATACGCCCCTTTTTGTTAAAATATTTGTGCAGCCATGGCCGCTCGGCCGCACCTGTTCCGACGCTCCTGCTATTTTCCTCTGCACTGCTTGATTAACTAAGATGTCCAACTTCTGCTGATTTGCTGACCTCATAACTAATACCACAAGTAGCCATTAAAATCTCAATGCTTGCTACGAAATTATAGTATGTCAAATTAGTGATATTATATGTACTCTCTTTATTACTTAATAAGTAATGTAATTATAATCAATTTTTTGATTATTGCAAGAATTATGAAAAATAACAGCTAGCTCATTAAATGGCATCATAACAGCATAATGTTCATGTTACTTGTAACTTAGGTGCTAATGAAATGAAATGCACTGTAATGCTCTTTGTAAAGAGTTTGCACATGAATTAAATTCAAGACTCCTCAGTATTTTCAACAGACCCTCCCATGTTGCTGGGTAATCAGATGATCCTCTACTGATCCATTCTTGAAGAACATCTTGGCAACACTGCCTGACATCTCCAAAATGACATTTAAAAATACCATCCAATCGAGACGCACTTATGTCCACCAAATGTCCAACATCGCGCCATTGTGAAATCATTTCATCTCTCAGTCTTAGAGTTTCAGTCTGGCCATCTTTGTTAGTCCAAGTCAACACGATTAAGTTTTTCATTAGTGGAGGACCTGAAACAAGTGTTTATCATGCAATAATTTAATCAAAGATCAGTATCACCACTTTAACCCTCTGACCGGCAGATAAAATTCAGTAATTTTATTTTTCTATATGAATAATGTTTAATAATAAATATAAAATCAGGAGTTCAAAAAAGTACCTAGCAACTATACAGTAGGAGACAAAAAAGTTTCGAATTCCGTTCCGTAGTACGGCCGTAAAACGGTAGTTTTAAAACCGTAGTTTTATCGTTGGGTTCCGTACCGTTTTGACTAAACGGCAGACATAGTTTACTAAAACGGTAAAAAACGGTGAAGCATTTCCGTCGATTCACAGATATTTTCTAGCTAGAAACTCTTCTATAGCTATATCAGCAAGCTAAGGCCTTATATCGACCATTAAACGCTACAGGGATAGTGAAAAAAAGCTCGTACAAAATTTTAACTTGCTTCAATAAAGTTGCAGACCGAAATTCCGATGGGCACAGAGCTATAACGAGGTCCGCACTTCGTAGATCTTCTGTTAGCTACTGATGGACGTCCAGTAGTAAAAAATCTAAGCCGGAGAAGGCCCTAACTTCGAGAAAACGTCGATACTGTGCGGTGGTCAAACTAACAATTCTCCGCGAGACAACTTCGAATAGGACGGCTTCAATTTTTTTTAACCCGAAAAGCTCCGTCTCTGGAGCCTATAAACAAAAAATCGGAACGTTTTATTGGATAAACGATTTTTTATATTTCTTTGAGCGAGACATACGGTGAACGAGAACGATTAAAACGGTAACGCGGTCGAATGGAACTGACGTTTTTTAACAAACGGCGTACTGTTTTTTTAATTGTGTGACAGCCGTTCTACGGAACGAAATTCGAAACTTTTTTTTGTCTTCTACTGTATATCACGTGAAAGTACATGTATTGTTCACCATTTTTGGTCAAATTTGGTTGCTTAGCAACAAACCACAAAGTGGTTATTGGGACTACAATAAGTGATCTGTTTGCGGTCCAGTGCAATATTAGCAATTGTTTGTGCATGATTAGATATTTTTTACTGTTATAATAGACAGTTATCTCAGCCAGCAATGCTGTTGTTCACTGATGACAACTGGGGAGGCGTGACTGTTAGCTGGGCAGAACATCAAGAATAAAAATAATATTTCGCTAACAATTCCAGTCCTCTGCACACACTCACTCCTCCCTCTAGCCATATTCTTACTCATACTCTTCATTTTTCATTCATACATTACTCTCTCAACCTTTCTTCATGCTTTCAACATAATCAGTATTACCATCATCTCAATATTCTGACCTTGCAGAATTAAAAACATCATCATTTGAATGAATAGGAAGTCCAAAGTAATTCAGAGAGCAAAGGTGGCTAAGTCAAATCATTACTCATTGCTGGGAGTTTGTAAAAAAAAAGTTTACAGCTATGAGCAAATTAGCGCCATGTTCCTGGGAAAGTTATTAGGCATAATAAAACTTACCGCCATGTTCCCGGAAGAACTATTTCTTACTTTTTTCTCCAACATACAGCATAAATAGCTGTTTTTCTTACCTGGAATATCAAGTTCCATATCCTCTTTGACATAGCTGCTGGTATGTTCGCTACCTACAGTGCTCTAGTAGCTCTCAAGTTGAAAACTAGTAGTTTCCTTAGCCTGTAATGAAATGACAGCTTTAGCGGGCAAGTCCTACTCTCTATCATCGACAGTATTACCTCTGCGGTGGCTATATAGTTCCTGTACCCCTTCCCTCTCACATTCGCAGTCGAAAATGTCGTCGCAGACAAGATCCACCACCTCAGTTGCAGACAAATTTATCGCCGTTTTTTTAACTAACGTCAAGTTTATTTTTAGCCCGACTACCTTAGTCACATAGTAGCTATTTCTATTCTAAAAATTCATGCAATAGAACAACACTTTAGTCGTGCTCTGGACACTGCAGCTAAGCTTTAGTGTTTATCGTTTAGGGGGAAAATATTTTTTCCCGCATTACGTCATCCTTGAACGCCTATAGGTGCTTGTGCGGATGAATGGGTTAAGAATGTGGGAGTTTTGTTATATCATAAGGAAAAAAACGTAAATAAATGGCTATATTGTTTGTATAATCAGGTTTTCTAATTAGAGCAAATGTCTAGGAATCATCTTACTAATTAAAAATAATGAAGTAGTTTATCGGCTACTTCGCAATAATTATTACAGACTAAGATGCCTAATCAATCGACTATATGGGGGTTTCTGCATCTTGATTATTTCAACATCCCTACCTTCAGACTTAACAGTTATTACTTTATGGAGAAGATGTGGTCTGTTGAGTTTAGTGTTATAATAGGGTCATTATAATATATACAATATTCCCCGTCATATCAATAGTAGACGTCAAAATTTCTAAAGTAAAAGAGTAGTACTAATACATGTTTAACCCATTCATTGGCAAAAGCACCACACGCTCCTGGATGTAATGTAGGAAAAATATTTTTCCCTAAACAAAAAAACCCTACAGCATGGCTCAGGTGTTGTTCCATTGCATATATTTTTTTAGAATACAAATAGCTACTATGTAACTAAGATAGTCAAGTAAAAATGAAGCACCAAAGGTGCAAACCCTCATTGCTATTAAACATTACCTAGACATTACAATATAATCTTCCAAAAGAACAAGCAATCTGTTAGCTATTTTTAATGAGGTGTCAAAATAGCTCGACCAATCAAAATGGTACATGGGAACGCTGACTTCATAAGAGAAGGAGCTAAATTAGCCAGAAACACTCACCTGTATACATTTTCAATGCGAAACTTCAATCCTTTCAACTCTGTAACTTCTCTGGAGTAACACTTAGGAGCCTGAGCATAAAGCAAACTATACACCGCTGGCTGCAGAAATTACTTGCTCACATGATTATGACGTGATGCTAGGGGGCGTTGCCCATAAAAGCTAGTACCTACATGGAGTTGAAAGTTTTGCATTTCTCAAAAAATATCCCGAAATAAAAAAAAGTAGCACAATAAAAAGTCTTAAATCTTCATCCTGAGTAAGTTCATACCTAAACTAACCGTCAATAGTCAGTAATCTCCAAACTCAGAGCGTGACAGATAGACAGACAGACAAGACAACTGCTATAATCCTCTCGCGCATATGCGCTGAGGGTTAATAAACTTGGCATTAGTTTAAAAAATGGCGACAAATTTGTCTGCAACTGAGGTGGTGGATTTTATCAGTGACAACTTTTCCAACAGCAAAAGTGACAGGGAAGGGGTACAGGAGATATATATCTACCGTGGAGGAACTACTGTCGATGCTACAGAGCTGAATTCGCTCACTAAAGCTGTCATTCTGTTGCCAGTCGAGGAAACTACAAGTTTTCAACTTGAGCAGGCAGTGTAGATTGCAAAGATACCAGCAGCTATGTTGAAAGGAAATGAAAGCTGATATTCCAGGTAAGACAAAAAACTATCTATGCAATATATTTGAAAAAAAGAAACAAATAGTTTTCCTGGTAATGTATTTTATGCCTAATAGCTTTCCCGGGAATATGGAGCTAATTTGATCACAGCTATAAACTCCCAGCAATGAGTAATGATTAGGTGAGCTGCCTTTGTTCTCTGAATTAATTTGGGTTTCTTCTATTCATACAAATGAAGTCTTTAATTCCGTAGGTCAGAATATTCAGATGATGATATTGACTACAGTGCTTTCAGCTTAAAGAGTAAACATTTTGAAATTTTGAATGTGCTTTGGTTTTTATTCCACAGCAGGGAAACCAAAAGGTCAATAAAGTTCACTTTTTATGTATGCAGATAATATATTAAGGCTATATTAATAGGTTCATCAAATTAGTTTATGGTTTTGTGGTTATACGTGTGATAGGTGACACCTTGAAGTGGCCGAATTTTATCATTTTCAAAATTTGATGTGTCTAGGCCAGGAAAAAAAACAATTTTTTACTTGGACCTTTCTCACTTAGCACATATGAAATATGGCCTGTAAAGTTCATAGGAAAAATAAATTGGTGCACCAAATTAATTTCATTATTCAAAAAATTCAAAATTTATAGCCAAAAAGTACCAAAAGTGTACTCTTATGTTCTTACAATTGGACTTTTCTCGACCTGTCAAATTCAGATTTTAGTGGTATCCTTGCTATGTAATCGCTACGTAAAAACTTGGCGCAGGCACGCGCAAGTCAATTATTGCCAAGTGACAAATAAGCAGATAGCACTTTTTGCTGCATTTTTTTCTCCCGGGTGAAAGCTAACGCGTTCTTGGAAGCAGTAGCTAGTTTCTGCATCCCAGCAAGGGAATAAAGTTTCTTGTCGTCCATCCAGAGGGCTTACTAAGAGGGAACAAGTGGTACTGCTGTTTGGAACCAGGCGACACCAAAAACTGAGGAATAAAGCAATCACTCCTAAATGCCTGCTAAGATTGGACTCACAGAGGCACCTTGATGAGAGGCTTCAGTGTTTGTAGATTCTGCACTCTGGATTAATGTCTAAGAGGTAAGCAATCAGAAATTTATATTTTAGTTGGCAAGTTTATGTCCAAACAATGTGTTATATTGAGATCTTACAGTTCTCAACTGAGACCTAGCAAGTGATTAGACTTTCTTTGGCAGATTTATAGTATTGCAAGACACCCCGGACAGACTAGCAGAGATAGAAGTTCCCTAGACTTCCAGAGAATTCAATTTGCCTGTTGACTATGACCCGTGGGTACCAAACCCCACAGGCAAGGACCTTCTCCTTCACACAGACACACCTGTAAGTCCAAACCTTGATATCATCCACCCTATTCTGAACCTGTCATCCAGGATACTCACCACTGAAGAACAGGAAGTTCTTCTCCTTAGACTGAGGTTCGCGCCCACCCCGAGAAAGATCCCGGACCCCCTGGAATATTATGAGAGTTACCGTAAACAATGTTAACGAGTCTACAATAGCCTCACCAACCAGCGCTCGGACTCCCCTCTCCCTCGCCTGGTAGAGGAACACCTGACGGTTACCAAGACCAAGCTGTCAGCCTTGGCTGAGATAAAAAAAGACTCCCCAACATTGGCAGAACCTATCGTCCAACCATCAGAAAGCCTTGAGTTTCCTCCGTCACGATAAGTCCATCAAAATCAAACCTGCAGACAAAGGGTCCTGCATTGTGGTGTTGGACACCAAGACTTACCTGGAGGAGCAACTCAGAAAGCTTGTGGATGAGACCACATACAAGGACAGACCCGACACTAGAGACTGCCACACACTCCAATAAGCTCCTGAACAAGTATACATCACTAGGACTCCTTCCCAAGCACACACCCAAGACCCACACGACGGACCTGGAGAATGTGAGGCCCCAAAGGTTGTACTTCCTCAGAAAGGTCCACAAGTCTCCCCACCAGTTGCGGCCCATTGTGTCTTGCTGTGGAGGACCGACCTAGAAGCTATCTCAAATACCAAATCACACCCTGAGGGACCACCTCCATTCTGTACCCTCCCTGTTGTCGTCCTCCACGCAAGTGATCCATGCTCTGGAGAACTTGAAGATACAAGAGAGCAACTGAAGATCACTGATTCTGGCAACTTTGACGTCAAAGCCCTTTATCCCCTCCATTCCCCATGGCCTAGGCGTTACACTCACCCTTCAACAAGCCATGCCCACCCAACCTCCCATCCCCACAGATCACCCGATGAAACTGATGCTACGAGAGATTCTATTGCACATCCTCCATGGTAACACTTTCGAGTATGCAGCCAGACATTTTCGGCGTCAAGGGAGTCGCCATGGACACTCCAGTCGCTCCAACGCTAGCCAACCTTTTCATTGGGAAAGCGGAGCGAGACGGAGAGGTTCCACACTTCTGGCATACTAGACATCAGACCATTCTCAAAACCCATCGACCCCCCCCCCACATATCTCCTATATTCTTCAGCTCACCACCGCTTTGTGATACACAGGATGATCAGAGAGATCATCCATGCCTTGAGGTGCAGTTCTTCTCCACAGATCTACGCCTCAGCGGTCCAGGATCTCGAGACTTGGTTCCTCGCCCACGGCTACAGCCGCAAACTCATGAAAGATGTTCAAGCCACTCTGCAATACTCTTGACAATCTTTTCTCTGTCATTCGAAGAACAGAAAGTTGTTCGAGATGACCACTGTCCTCTCCATGAAAAATCATCCTTCAAATCACTTCGGCAGAGCTACACCAAGCTGTAGATGACCCTCGCCTCCCCTTTAAGCTAGGTCCACAAGACCACGAATTTATGCAATACTATAAATCTGCCAAAGAAAGTCTAATAACTTGCTAGGTCTCAGTTGAGAACTGTAAGATCTCAATATAATATAGTAGTTCTAGAAGAGTTAGGGTTTTAATTAGAACTTGGGAGACTTGGGATACAAAGAAAGCTATTGTGCCCTCTGCTCTGAACTTCAGCCTGCATTCTGGCGGTAGTACAATCTTGAAAGAATTGTATGGGAAGCCAAAAAAAAAAAGTTCAGTAATGTTAATTATTACTTAATATAGCTATAAACAAATTAGTTACATGTGTTAGGTTGCACACTGATGTGTGAAGCAGTCATTTGTCATAATTAATTGTCACACATAAATATTATTGTCATCTGCTTTCTGGTATGAAGGTGCAATATCCAAAATGAATATATATAGAAAACACTTGAAGAGACGATGCCTCGTACCTGAAAGAGGGCAACTTATTTGATAAAAATATGTATATTGTGGTATTTGAGAAAATTAACTTGTCAGCATTGGCATAGTGTAAACTTGTTGTGGGAGGCAACATCCAGTTCTTTAGTCCAAGTTTACCAGTGGCATCATCTACTTACAGCTTCAATGAATAATACTTACTAGGTGGCCTTGAGCATCAATGGGAGAGGGTCAGCAGGGCCTGCTACATTATCTTTGCTGTGAAATACTTTTACCATTAATAGTGTTAGCAATATCAACCAGTAATTTAAACTCCTCATTTGCATTAGCTGTGTAGTTATCGCAGTTGAATAAAGCCTTAATTAAGCATGCAGCAATTTTGTAATAAGGGAAATTACATACACGCGGGGAAAAATTAATAGGGAAAGTACTGTTTGGTCCGCATCATCCGCATCACAATGACGTTCAACGCGGGTGAGAATTGAATGATGATCTGTTGATGACAAATAATCACGACAAAATAAAATGGCGATAATGTATTGGAGTCTATGGGAGAAGCCCTGTTTGTAGTTTCTGAGTAACTTCGTAGTAATTGCATTGACCTATATTTTCAGTGACAAGGGATTTGTAACTACAGTTTTGTGAGACAAAATTGATCCTATCATAGTGTTTCAAAAGTTTACTCTTTAAGCTGGTAGCACTGTATGTTGAAAGCAAGAAGGGTTATAGACGAATTAATAAATCCATTTGAAATGAGCAGTATGAGTAAGAGAATTACTAGAGGGAGGAGTGAGTGTGTGCAGAGAAGGATTGGAATTGTTAGCAAAATATCTTTTTATTCTTGATGTTCTTTTGCTGAACTAGCAGTCGCACCTCCCCTGGTGTCGTCGGTGGGTAACAGCATTACTGGCTGAGATGACTGTCATAAAATTGTAAAATTTTTAATCATGCACACAGTAATTGCTATAATATTGCACTAGAACGCATACAGGTCACCATGTTACGATATAGTTATGTTTTGGCCAAAATAACAACTTTGTGGTTTGTTGCGAGGCAACTAAATTGGATCACAATTGTTTATCAACATATGTACCGTCACGTGACAAATGGTTGTTATCTTTTTGAACTCCGGATAATAAAACATCATTCATCTTGAAAAATGAAATCACTGAATTTTATGTGCCGGCGAGAGGGTTAAATCAAAATGGTCCTTGCATACTTTCAGCTTATTGATTATTAAAATCTACCATATCCTATTTCATACTTTATTGATAAAAAAGCCATACGTACATCTTATAGTAACTAGAAGGCATTTAACTCTTGTGTAACAAAATTTGGGAGTGAATCAAATTTAGACTAGTGTTATACATTCTATGTAAACTTTAGAATCAAATATCATGTATCAAATAATTTACCTGATATTAAAGAAATATCAGCATTGGGCAGCAAAGGTGTTAAAGTGGTGGAGCTTTCTACAACACAAAAGCATGCTATTAAAAATAGTACATGAACACAACAATATTTACCTTCTTTAAACCAAAACTTTCCACTTTCTGGAGGTTCTATTCTGCTGCTTAGAGTACTGCAGCGCATGTACCACAATTGCTTCCTCAACAGTTGAACTTCGTGAAGTTTTAAACAAATCTCTTGAGGACATTTGAGACTAAAATGAGGTGTTACTTTGGCTATGTCATAGTGTAGCTTTTTGAGTGATAGTTGAAGACAGTTATCGAGAGTTAACCGAATGCCACAGCACACTTCATTGGGTGTGGTTGCCCTGGGAATACACACCACTGTAGAACTAGCAGAGGGAGGGTAATTCTCTAGGACAACACTGACTTCAAGATGAGAGAGATGACTCCTGAGGCAAATTTGGTCCACATCTTCAGAAGAATTTACCCGTAAAGATACTTGGTCTTGGTAAATTTGGTCTTCAAGCAAATCAAATGTTAGAGTATGATCTCCTTCAGGATTCAATAAGTACGAAATGAGCATAGCAAATAGACCTTTAGGACAGTGACCAAGTTTGAAAGTGACAGCAAGAGGAGCAATAACAGTGTTGATTGTATCTGATGGAGACTTCTCAACATGATTCAGAACTGAAGGTATAAAATATTTGAGCACTCCACTGTTATCTGTAAAGGAAACAGCTACACGAAGGTGAAGGAGAAACTTGAGAAACTGCTGTGATGTCATTTGGTCATTGTCTCCAATGAGGCCTTCAAATGCTGAGAATTCTAAAATACCTCTCTGGCAAAAACTCTCTCGTTGACTCATAGGTAGAGGTATTCTGCACAAAAAAGTATTTACTATCAGTTGAGTGACTTTGTTAAAGAGAACTTGGGGCTCTTTGATAACCACATCTGAGATACCTTCAACATTGTAGTACTGAATAATTCCTACTCTGAAATGTAAAAAATCTAGTAAAGACTTTATTTCTGTTTCATCAATGTAAAATTTTGCTGCTAACGTTTTGCAGCGTCTGATAGAGATAACAGTTTCGCTGATGTTCTGAAGTTCTAGGCAAAACAAAAGGTAGCTCACCGGATACTCGACTTCAAAATCACTTTTGCTTCTAATGTATTGGTTGATATCAGAGCGAAGACAGTGAAACTTCTCGTCTTCTTCACTGGTATTGTCTATCTCATACATCACTTTCTTCAAGAGACTATCAGCTGGGCAAATTAAGTGAGAAAACTTCATTTGATGTATCATGTCATGCAACATTTTGTTTATTTTGTCAAGAATATCACTAGCTTCAGAACCAAGCTTATCGATGTGTGTACCTACTACAAAGACCATAGGCTTGTGACACACAGAGGCACCACTGTCTTCAGTAGTCTGTATGGCAGAAACACTGGTAAGGAATTGAATGAGAGCATCCATTGTAGAAATAGAGGATTGATACTGGTTGATAATTTCTCCATTGGCTGATCTGTACTGAATGATGTTCTTTGTATGAATGTCAATGTCAGTTCTCATGACAAAGATAAAAACAGAAGAACCAAAGATCAGAAGAGAAAGGCTCTCTTGAAATTCCACCTGTCCGCCTGTATCTCTGATGTAAAGAGAATTTTTGGTTTGCAAATCTACAATATTTTTGATCTGGTGTCTTTCAAGGACTTCTTTCACATAGTGCTTGATGGCAGACACTGGCTGGTCTAGCTTGGATGCATTTGCTCTATGATGTTGAAGACGAAGTCGTGAACTACCGCTGCTTCTCTGTTGAATGAACACCTTGCAACTGTCTAACTGAGAAACCACAGACTCATCAAAGTCAGTGACTTTCCATGTGTTGTCTTCACAGGTGTAAGCTGAAGTATGTGTGGAGGAGGGGCCTATTTGAACTATGACTATTTTCTCACACATGCCAGTAGAGGGATAGTACACACGAAGTGGCTTGTTCAGGAGACGATCCAACAACGATGTCTTGCCAGATCCAGGGAGTCCTTTCAGTAGAATATTGGCTATCTTTCTTCTGATGCTTTGTTTATTAAATATTGCTGATGTCACCTCATCAGTGAACTTGTGCTTCTCAGGAATCACTTTATCTAATAATCAAACATGAAGCAAATATCTAGATCAATCTAAATGGATTTACAATATTTATATTATAAGACATACTTAATTCTAAATAAAAGCATATTTGAAGATACAATAGCATGAAAAACTGTTAAACTTGGGGTTAACAGCACAAGTGGTGCAAGACAAGGCGAAGCCAAGTGAAATTTCTTGTTGCAAAAGCGCTATTAATTCGTTTTCATGTTAGCTACTATAGCCAAAAATAATTACATTTTATTAACCCTCAGCGCACATGCTCGAGAGGGAATAGCAGTCATCCTGTCTGCTTGTTCATCTATCATCTATGAGTTTGGAGATCACTGACAATTAGTCCAGCAGATAAGAAAAATTATTGTGACAGAGTGGACCAAAGCATGAAACTTGGTATGCAGGTTTGTTTTGGCATTTATAACAGTATCAGAAGGGGTGCCAAAAAAAATTGTTTAATTAAAACAAATTTTTTATGTGAAATTTTAATTAACAGTTAATTATGTAAAAGAGCTCGATATAAATTGTTTATTATAATGTATTGTGGTTTAATACTTTAATGTTAATGATTAAGAGTCACATAGTCCTTTACAGTGGCATAAGCCTGTACGTGACCAATCCAGCTTCCTTGCACTTGCACTTTCTTGAACAAAGAGGGAGCGCCTTGCAACCACACTTTAGAAGTTCCTGGCAGGCCTTAGCCACTTCAGGAAGGTGTGTCCACACTGGTTTCCAACTTCCATTCTCCTTTAACCATCCAAAATGTTCTGGTGTAGGAGGATTTTGCCATGCCTGAAGGCACATTGTCCATGAGATTTGCTTGGTAGAGTGCTCTATTAGTGTGCTGAATTAGAGCAGCCTACACAAGTATGTAAAATATTTACACTAACACAATAATAGATCATTTTTACCTTGGTTGGTGGGATGTTCTCCATTGCTCTAACCTTCTTAGAAAACAGATCTTGTCTCAGCTCATTCACTTCACATATCGAGGTAGTTTTATCGTACAAAACACAAGTAAAGCATTTTAGCAGTTGAAAAGTGGAATAACTATCCTCTAAATGTTGAAATGGATGTGTAACTGCAAATTTAAATGCTTCAGTAACATTAGGATATTGTTCGGGATCTGCTGGACCGAACAACCCATAGATGTCCAGAAACGCCGTAAATTGTCCATCCCATCCCACAGTCCCATGGGACAGTGGGACATTCCATGGGATGTCCACCTGTCCCTCTACAGATGCATGTGTGTCCCACTGTCTATCCCATCCCATGGTCCCATGGGACAGTGGGATTGTCCATCGCATCCCACAGTCCCATGGAACAGTGGGACATTCCATGGGATGTCCACCTGTCCCTCTACAGATGTGTGTGTGTCCCACTGTCCATCCCATCTCATGGTCCCATAGGACAGTGGGACATTCCATGGGATGTCCACATGTCCCTCTTATAGATACTCCTACTGTTCATTCCATTCCAAGATCCCATGAAAGTATTGTCACAATGAACACTTATAGTCAAGCTAGAGCGCACGTGCTTCGGCGCAATTAGCGTTAGATTAGCGGAGCGCCAAAGGCGCGACGACACACTTTGACAAGCCGACTGAGCAAAGCGAAGGAGGTGTCATGCTAGGTTTAATACGCAAGAAAGGGTAATTGCTGACAAGGTTACAAGTATATTAATGATACACATATTAATAAAAACCACTCATTATCAGTACAAATGTTACACGCAATCTATTTCGAAGACTCATGGGACCGTGGGATGGGATGGACAGTAAGATATTCATGTGTCAGTGAGAGGGACAGGTGGACATTCCGTGAAATGTCCCACAATCCCATGGGACCGTGGGATGGGATGGACAGT
>WLWD01002794.1_pt1 | contig 29509 bp, 24 predicted proteins | sample 6712731 | NCBI WGS metagenome assembly WLWD01 (sample SAMN12718690, study PRJNA576275) | sponge metagenome | isolation source: marine sponge | host: Mycale hentscheli | place: New Zealand: South Island, Marlborough, Capsize Point | collected 2014-11-01
CTCAAATATAACATTTTGACAAGCCTAGTATAACACAAACTTGATAATATAGCTAATTATATAATAATAATATTGTTGACTTAATCACACAATAGTATAACTTCACTAAAAAGCTTAGCTATAATTTTGCATTTCAACACACTGCAATTAGGTAACTGGAATATGGATTGAAATTTGTGTATACTTTGCCAAGAGACAAGAGTTGAGTATTAATATCAGGAGAAGAGATCTGAACCTTTAAATTGATTCTTGCATAATTAAAGCTTTTACAGCAATCAAACTTGACATTGTGATACTTTGTGCGTAATGTAAAAGAGTTTCAGGCAATTAATTCATATTTCCTATACATTTGTGGCCAAATAGAGATGCAGCTAGGCTTATAATAATGTAGGCACCTCTTGACATACTGATGCCATTTCAAGTACAACTAATTCTAGGCGTAGTAAAGCCTATAAATGTAATATTTATGAGAATGACCAGGAAAGAAATCATGGGAAGCATCAAACAATGACAATTGATAAATGTATTTTTTGTGGTGAGATGTCACACTCCAAACAACAGCAATCAATGATACAAAGATAACATGATATTATCTATTTACTGCAAGTTCCTGCTGAACTAATGGCAATTGGTAGTGGTCGCCATCTATTCATTATGAAATGTGTGGTAACTAAATATTAAAAATTGTATTTGTGTGTATCTTTAATCAGGGTTATTGGAAAATAAGAATTCTTGAGTTACATGGTCCCAACAACTAGCTATCGGATCAGCTAACTAACAATACCTGTGCTGATCATGCATAGTATACAGTTATGAACTTCATCAATGAGCCTAGACTTCCTGGACAAACAATAGAAAGTGTACAATTCTGTTGTGTGACAGTGCTTGGCTTATTGAAACATTTCTGGACTGTCTCAGAGTTTTGGGACAGTTGCAAAATATGTTATGGCACATATATACCGCATGATATATAATTCTGTTATGTAAATGTTTTATGAGGGTTCTTCAGCATATTATAATATTTGTACAAAGTGTGGTGCTTTAATCACCACGTAATGATAATTCTAAAATATCAGTTAATATGGTATCCCTTAGCTGTCACAACTTATTGCATTAATTAACACATATTGGAAATATAACTAGCTCTTTATTTTTTTTCAGATGCTGCAGGTGAAAATCCTGGAAATGGTAATTATTTTGTGTTCAAAAATAATAATGCGTCATTTATAGGCACAACCCGCTTGCCATTAACACGTTCATTACAACACTGTTTAATTAAACTCAATGGCTATATTATGATGCCCATAAAAAATGGAAGATAATGTTTTCTTGTGAGGTAATTAATATTCAATGCATTACAATTAAATAAATAAGAAAAGTGAGATACTAAACTGTTAATTGCTAACATTACCAAATTGCCACTATATAATTTAACTTCTGAGTATTGCTCAAATATAGCATTTGACAAACCTAGTATGACATAAATTTGGTAAAATAGCTAGTTATATAATAATAATATTGTTGACTTAATCACACAATAGTGTAACTTCATTAATTAATAATAATACTTGATCTAAGCCTGAAGCTACAATTCTTGAACATGAACATCATAATACAATAGCAGTAATTGTGTGGTCCACTTGGCGTGTATTCTTATTTACTAGAAATATCAAATATTAATATAAAATAAACTTTATTATTTACAAAAAAATATTTAGTCTAACTTAATAGAAGTTAACTCTACTAATAATATATAAATGTATATCTATATATGGGCATTTGTATGCATGTATGGAAGTATTATGAGGAGTAAAGCAACTTTTCTTGTTAAAGATAAAACTTACAGCGGTAATAAAACGTAACTAATTGACTAATATAAATAATGTGTGTATTTTTTGATAGTGCAAGAAAAAATACCACTTGCACCTCTAGATGGTGTTCCAGGTAAGAGTCTCATGACACATGAATACGATACCAGATTTTCAGACACTCAAGTCATCCTTTCATTAACATCATTTTGCCTTTAATACTTAATCTAAGCCTGAAGCTGCTACAATTCTTGAAAATGAACATCATAATACAATAGCAGTATTTGTGTGGTCTACTTTACATGTATTTAAACTATGAAATTAATCATTTTACTTATGTATTACATATTTGCTAGAAATATCAAAGGGGGCTGAGATAGAGATCTACAATAAGTTGTAAATACAACTTATTCAACCTCATATATCACATAGCTATACTACTTAAGTTGTTTATGGTAATATGATTGTAAGTTGTAAATGAAAAGTAGCAGCAGCTACACCAACTTCAAGTAATCATAATCATCTTTTAAGCAGCTGATTTATACTTGTCTTAAGCTTATAAATATAAAATATATTTATTTTTTTTCAGATGCTGCAGGTGAAAATCCTGGAAATGGTAAGTTATCACTAATTATTTTGTGTACAAAAATAATAATGCGTCATTTCTAGGCACAACCCGCTTGCCATTAACATGTTCATTACGACACTGTTTAATTAAACTCAATGGCTATATTATGATGCTCATAAAGACATTATTATTAATGCAAGAATATGTTTTCTTGTGAGGTAATTAATATTCAATGCATTACAATTAAATAAATAAGAAAAGTGAGATGCTAAACTGTTAATTGCTAACATTACCGAATTGCCACTATATCATTTAACTTCTGAGTATTGCTCAAATATAGCATTTGACAAGCCTAGTATGACATAAATTTGGTAATATAGCTAGATATATAATAACAATATTGTTGACTTAATCACACAATAGTGTAACTTCATTACAAAGCTTAGCTATAATTAGTAATGATCTTGCATTTCAACACACTGTAATTAGGTAACTGGAATATGGATAGACATTTGTGTATACTTTGCCAAGAGACAAGAGTTGAGCATTAATGTCAGGAGAAGAGATCTGAGCATTTAAATTGGGACAGTCAGCAAAATATGTTATGGCACTGTATATACAGCATGATATAATTCTGTTATGTAAAAGTTTTGTGAGGGTTCTTCAGCATATTATAATATTTGTACAAAATGTGGTGCTTTAATCACCACGTAATGATAATTCTAAAATATCAGTTAATATGGTATCCCTTAGCTGTCACAACTTATTGCATTAATTAACACATCAGGAAATACAATTAGCTCAAAAATTCATAACACTTTATAGCATCCCAAGAAAACACATATTGTGTCAAACACAACTTATTTTATAGGGTAAACAATTGATAATATATATGGGTAAACATTGATAAAACAAGAATTCTTTAGTGAAGTGTAGTAATGTGATTAACCTCAAAGTGGACAGAAAAATGTGAGCTCAAAGAACAAAATGACATTGTACGCCATAGGAAAGTCATACGACACGACATTTTATAATACATAACATACATAAAATGGATTTTATTAATACAAAAATATATTTTGTCTAACTTAGTAGATGTTAACTCTACTAACAATATATAAATGTATAACTATATGGACATATGCATGTATGTATAGAAGTATATGAGGAGTAAAGCATCTGTTCTTGTTAAAAATAGACATATAGCAGTAATAAAACATAATTATTGACTAACAAAAATAATGCGTGTATTGTTTGGTAGGGCAACATGCAGTACAACACGTACCTCAACATGATGCTCCAGGTAAGAGTCTCATGACACATTTGAATGCAATACCGAATTTTCAGATACTAAGTCACCCAATATTTGCCATTAATACTTGATCTCTAAGCCTGAAGCTACAATTCTTGAACATGAACATCATAATACAATAGCAGTAATTGTGTGGTCCACTTGGCGTGTATTTTAAACTATAAAATTAATCATTTTACTTATGGATTACATATTTACTAGAAATAACAAAGGGGGCTGAGATTGAGATCTACAAGAAGTTGTAAATGATAACTTATTTGACTTCATATATCACATAGCTATACAACTTAAGTTGTTTATTGTATACCAACTGATACATCAACTTCAAGTAATCAATATCACCTTTTAAGCACTGACACATACTTATCTTAAGCTTATATATTATATTATAATAATTATATATATATTTTATTTTTAGATGATGCAGGTGAAAATCCTGGAAATGGTAAGTTATCACTAATTATTTGTGTTCAAAAATAATAATGCGTCATTTCTAGGCACAACCCGCTTGCCATTAACATGTTCATTACGACACTGTTTAATTAAACTCAATGGCTATATTATGATGCTCATAAAGACATTATTATTAATGCAAGAATATGTTTTCTTGTGAGGTAATTAATATTCAATGCATTACAATTAAATAAATAAGAAAAGTGAGATGCTAAACTGTTAATTGCTAACATTACCGAATTGCCACTATATCATTTAACTTCTGAGTATTGCTCAAATCAAGCCTAGTATATAACACAAATTTGGTAATATAGCTAGTTATATAATAATAATATTGTTTACTTAATCACACAATAGTGTAACTTCATTACAAAGCTTAGCTATAATTAGTAATGATCTTGCATTTCAACACACTGTAATTAGGTAACTGGAATATGGATAGCAATTTGTGTATACTTTGCCAAGAGACAAGAGTTGAGCATTAATGTCAGGAGAAGAGATCTGAGCCTTTAAATCGACCCTTGCATAATTAAAGCTTTTACAGCAATCAAACTCGACATTGTGATACTTTGTACGTAATGTAAAAGAGTTTCAGGCAATTAATTCATATTTCCTATACATTTGTGGCCAAATAGAGATGCAGCTAGGCTTATAACAATGTAGAGCACTTCTTGACATACTGATGCCATTTCAAGTACACTAATTCTAGGCGTAGTAAAGCTTATAAATGTAATATTATTATGAGAATGAGTGGTGACGTGATTGACATCAAAGGGAACTGAAAAATATGAGCACAAAGAACAAAATGACATCATACACAATAGGACAGTCATATGACATGACATTTCATATCACATAACGTACATAAAATGGATTTTATTATTTACAAAAAAATTTAGTCTAACTTATTAGAAGTTAACTCTACCAATAATATATAAATGTATATCAATATAATTATGGGCATATGTATGTATGTATAGAATTATTATGAGGAGTAAAGCATAACTTTTCTTGTTAAGAATAAAAGTTAACTAATTGACTAATATAAATAATGTTTGTATTGTTTGATAGTGCCAGAAGAAGTACAACTGGCACCTCTAGATGGTGCTACATGTAAGAGTCTCATGACACTTAAATACAATACCAGATTTTCAGACACTCAAGTCATCCTTTCATTACCATCATTTGCCTTTAATACTTAATCTAAGCCTGAAGCTACAATTCTTGAAAATGAATATCATAATACAATTGCAGTAATTGTGTGGTCCACTTTACATGTACTTAAACTATGAAATTAATCATTATACTTATGTACATATATGCTAGAAATATCAAAGGGGGTTGAGATTGAGATCTACAAGAAGTTGTAAATGATAACTTATTCAACTTCATATATCACATAGCTATACAACTTAAGTAGTTTATGGTAATATAATTGTAAGTTGTAAATGAAAAGTAGCAGCAGCTACACCAACTTCAAGTAATCATAATTACCTTTTAAGCAGCTGATATATACTTGTCTTAAGCTTATACATAGATGTTATACTTTGAATACTGCAAAATATCACGAGTCTGTCGGACGTATTGGGACGAGTGCCGCAGGCACGAGTGCTAATACTCCGATTAGATGAGTGATATTTAGCGCATTCAAAGTATAACATTTTTATCGTGTACGAGTGTTGCCAAAGAAACTTCTTAGCAACTGATTTTTGAACTTCAATTATCACTTTATGTAATACTCTCCCGAGCTGTGGTGATCTTAGCTACCGGACTACACTTACCTTCACTAACGTAAAAAGCAACAACGCTCTACCAACGGCGGAATCAATCATTACGGCACAACTTTTTATATCAAAGTGTAGAAATTTACTTTAGAAAAGGCCACTTTGTGAGGCAAGGCGGCGTTTTCATTGCTTCAAGTGCACACAAAATATTCAGAAGAAAGTTACCCACAGCATAGCATTAAGCTAAACTAATCTTGGAAGTCGGCAATAACAGTTATTTGTTTGCCCTACGGGGACGCAATACGGTAAAATATTGGGGTAGTTCGATTTGTACTAATCTCAATGTAAATGACCGAATAGGTACACGATAAATATATATATATATTTTAGATCCTGCAGGTGAAAATCCTGGAAATGGTAAGTTATCACCAATTATTTGTGTTCAAAAAATAATACATTGTTTATTTGCACAACCTGCTTGCCATTAACAAGTTCATTATGACTATTAAATTAAACTCAATGGCTATAATGAGGCCATATAAGTAAGAAAATGTTTTCTTGTGAGGTAATTAATATTCAATGCATATAAAAAAAAAGAAAAGTGACATACTAAACTGTTAATTGCCGAATTGCCACTATATCATTCAACTTCTGAGTATTACTCAAATACAATTTTTTTGACAAAATGCGCATAAGAGAAACTTGATACAGTATTGCTAGTTATAATAATTATAATAGTAATATTGTTGACATAATCACACAAATAGTGTAACTTCATTAAAAAGCTTAGCTATAATTAGTAATTGATTTTGCATTTCAACACACTGTAATTAGGTAACTGGAATATTGCGTTACTTTGCCAAGAGAAAATGGTTGAGTTTTAGTGTCAGGAGAAGAGAGCTGAGCCTTTAAATTTCCCCTTGCATAATATTAAAGCTTTTACAGCAATCAAACTCGACATTATGATACTTTGTGAGTAATGTAAAAGAATTTCAAGCAATTAATTCACATTTCCAATACATTTTTGGCCCAATAAAATGCAGCTAGGCTAATAATAATGCAGAGCACCTTTTGACATACTGATGTCATTTCAAGTACACTAATTCTAAGCATAGTAAAGCTAAAAAATATAATATTTATGAGAATGACCATGAAAGAAAACATGGGAAACATCAAGCAATGACAATTGATCAATGTATTTTCTTATGCACATTACTAATATTTAATTTTGATACTGAATCACAATTTCAAATTTCTTATGTCTAGACACCTTGTTATGAGTAAATATTCCTAAGTACGTTCTGAACACGAAGGATTGACCAAAAACTAAATACATAACTACAATTTGACTAGCAGATGTAACTTATTAATCATTGTATACTTTGCATATTTCAAACAGAACAACTTAAGATTGCTCCCTGTATTAAATTGGTAATGCTTAGCTAACAAGAACTTTAAATGTCGCGAAATAATTGTTTTATTAATATTATAGAGTTAGTTTTGTGTACAGAGAGTATTTAAAATTTTAATCAACTTTTTTTTAACACTTTAATAGTAAAATATACATATTCAATTACAAATTAAGTAAATCACATTAATTAATATTATACTTCATAGAAGCAATAATTGGCTGATTGAACTACTACTCTATTTTCTTGGAATATACTTGGAGCATCATATTATGATCCATGAGTAATTGGTCGATATTACACATTTTTTGTCTATTGTAAAAAAGCCATTATCTGATAAACAATTGATTTTGTGGTAGGGTTGCAGTAGCTAGGGTGTTTAGGTGAGCAAAATTTAATAGCTAGTCAATGTTCTATCTAGCTGATTTGTTATTGAATTTATCAGTTATTTGTATATACTATAATTATTTTTTTTATTTATTTCAGAAAGACAAGAAACTCAACTATAAAAATGTCTTCAACAATTAATTAGATAACATTATTAATGAACACAGACACATCACATGAATTTATTATTATTAGCATTAGATGAATTCTTTTTATTACAGATTGCTCAATGACACAATAAGTTATGTTATGCAAAAAAATATATAAATAAATTCCTATAGGAATTATTATAGGTTATATTAAATGTAAAACAGTTCTCAGAGGTGTAAGAGAAGGAACTCCCCCCTGGATAATTTTAGTGGAAATTCTATTTATAAACAAAACCTTCAAGCAGCAGAATTCTGGTGCTCTGCTCTAAAAAATGCTAATGCCAATACTTTGGGGAAAAGCAATGATAAAGAAATGACAATATTTTGCTTTAATTTTGTCATGTAAGTCATTGGAAAGTTGGACAGACTATGGTAGTATGCTTTCAAAATAGAGTATAATATAGTTCAACTGGAACTATAGAAGGGTAAACAGGTCAGTATAAGTGTTTAAATCATAGTGGTCAATGAGTGTCAGTAGATATCATTGGCCCAATACAAAATTATAGCAGTCTGCTGAAATTTCAGTACTTTAACAATTATAATTTTACTGTCTTCATTGGTATTTATCAATATGCAATCTACAATTATGAACTGCAAATAAAGTTAGGAAATGTAAATGCTACTCGAAAAATTGATGGAGTAAATGCCTCTTCCACATATATCAACGGAACAAGAGCAAGAGTACGTTGTGCGAGCACAACGGCAATGACCAGTGTGAGTCTTTACAGTGATGCAGACACAAGTTGTTTAACGAAATCTTCAAACATGAAATTTAGTGCTTTCTCCGAAACACACAAGTTATTATAATACTTCATCTACAAAATTTACTAATTTTGACCTGTGCAAACCATTAATTGTGTGCCAATAATCATGTTTGTCAACCTGGTGTATTATTATAATCCATACAGTTATCAGTTGCCATAGTAGAAATCCTTGTTAATTGAGAATGTTCACCGAAAATTATTATCAGAGTTTAGCTTAATCCTGTTCACTTTTTTCTACAAAGAATTTTAGCGCTATTTTACAAAATACATGCACGCTTGCTAGCTCCCCATAGATGACACTTGCAAATAAAATTCAGTGGAATGACAGGGGCATTATAAGAGCTGATCAACTATCAAGATTTTATTCATGACAATATTTAGTAAGTTGTGCAGGATGACTAGTTAGTATGTGACCAAAAAAATTTATGGGTAACATTTGAGTATTTCATAATTTTACCACGCACTATAAAAATGACTACTGACTCATGAATATGAATTCACTAATTGGCCTATCATACATTATACATATGTACATATCAAAGCTAGAAATAACCATTCACGAGGAGGAGGGGAAGGGAGTTTAGGCACATCAGCTCTTATAATGCTTGCAGAAGTATTACAATTTATGGAAGGACACTGTAAATATATTTGGGACAACTACAGCTTACATAATGCCAGCATTATAACTTTTATTGTACTATAACAGAGAATATCAAACATGGAAGAGATCTGGCAGTCACAAACTTTTAATTTAGGGCAAAATATTGACAAAACATGTTTGAAGCATATGAATGTAAGTGTGCATTTGTCCAGTTTAACATAATAAAGACTGCATGTACAACAAATATAAGTCTGAAGTTGCATATACAATAAAAAAGAAATGAATATAATTAAATAAAACAATAATAAATGAGTCTCTTGAAGAAAGTGGTGGCATTGCACCACTTCTGTACAAATTTTTTGTAGCAGAGTTAGTGTGTCTTCAAGATGTGCTAACAATTCAAAAAGTCTGAATGGCTTAAATTATGAACTTGAGGAATTGAGGTAACAAAGTAATTTGTATTTGTCAGCTAAAATTAGTGGTCAACTGCTATTTATTTATTTATTTATTTATTTATTTACTTACTTATTTATTTATTTATTTATTTATTTATTTATTTACTAATTTATTTATTTATTTATTTATTTATTTATTTATTTATTTATTTATTTATTTATTTATTTGTTTGTTTGTTTGTTTGTTTGTTTATTAATTATGCACGTATTTATTGATTTATTTATTTATAGCTTTACAGCCAGTATATGAGATTCACACAAATTTGATCCTAACAATATTTGCACTTTCTCTTCATTGTGGACATGTGTTGCTCATTAACCTTTGACTTTTCTCTTCTATTTTCTGTTTTTGTCTTATTGGAAGCTCAATCTGTTAGAGCCAGACCCTCAGCCACCTCACTGCACCATTCTTTTCTGCTATCATTGCATGAACTGACATAAACTCAATTATGTACATGTAAAAAGTACTGCAGTTTTATGTAACCTAACTATAGTCGGACCTCGTTCAACGGACCTTCCGAAAAATGGACAACCGCGATACAGCGGACAAACACAAAACTACGGATGGATTTCCTATTGAAAATTGTATATTAGGAGCATCCTGAGATGAGGACCTTCCGAGTTCCGGACAACGGACAGAACAGAATTCCCACTATTGCTACAACATACAAAAAGTGCTTCACTTAATGGACATTCATTGACACATATCAAATTTTACTACAGTTTAGACAATTTTATTGAATTAATACCCCATCTCCTTTATATCTGAATTTCTATCGCAAATTAGCCATGATTGCTAAACACCTAGCGTTGGAAAGGGTGGCTGACACGCACAGGAATTTATATTTGTGGCAGAACAAATTTGGTAGCTATGGTTGTGTCCCCAGACCCATTCCCAGCGTAGCCGTTCGGTAAAGTGTCTGGCTACGCAGGACTAGAGCCACTGGTAGTCAGAATGGCTTCTAAAGAAGCTACCACTACTGGGGGGTAATTTGAGATGCTGTAATTCCATGCTCTTTTTTTTTTTAACTAACCTTACAAGAATAACTCAGGCTTTTTTTTTTTTTGGTAGCTGAGAGCTTCTTCAAGAGTTACTGGTAATAGAAATAGTCAGAATGGCTTAAACTTGATAGTATTGTGTTATCACTACTCTGGAAATTAAGGTAAGAGAATAGTGCTGTATATATTTGCTATACATTATTGGTCAATTGCTAATTTCAATGTTTAATTTTTTGTATTAATTTGTCTGTACAAGACGCACAGTCTTAAAACTTACTTGTAGACTTGACACTGCATAACTCTAGAACTTTTTGCTTTGTTTTTTTAAGTCGCACAAAATGTTTTTCGAAAGGTTACAATAGCATTGCGACCATTTACTGGATATAATTTAAATAACTAGGCTGTTTTTTAGTAGCTGTGAGTGCCAGTTGTCCAAAGAAACTGGTAATCAGATAGTCAAAATGCTGTATTAGGGACTAGAGGAAAAACCAGTACTCGACGGCTTTTTATCTTGACCATACTATAGCATTAAACATAAAGTTTGAGCTCCAAATTTGAGACAATTCCAGCCAAGAAGTTACTGCGACTATATTACTATGGCATTGAAACCCTTTACCAGACGTAATTTCCAAACTTCTAAAAATGCCGCTTGTTATAGTCAAGTGTCACTGGTAGCCAGAGTGGCTAATATAAATACTGAGGAAGCCACCATTACTTGGAAGGAGATGAGGTAAGTACGCAGTTCCTTATTTCTTAGCTAACATTACAAAAATAACTCTGACTTTTATTTTTTTGTTAGAACTGCGAGCCTGTTCATCACCAGTTTCTGGTAATTGAGGTAGTTAGAATGGCATAAATTGGATACTGCAGAAGTTACCATTATTCAGGAAATTGAGGAAAGTGAGTAGTTTGTATTTGTTGGTAATATTAATGGTCAACTGCTATATACTTTTTTGCATGAACTAAGCTAAAGAATATTATGTAACAATACATGGGTGAACGAAGAATTTTATACTGGTCAATCAAGCGATCACATTTGCCATGCCTGCAATATTGGGTTGGGTTTAAATGGTTTAAAAATTAATCAAAATCTTGACATATTAGTAAAATTATGTAAATTGAAGAAGCATGATTAATCATATCCATTAGCTAATCATACCTCATCATAGAAGATTTTTTTTAGTTTGACAGAATCTTACAGAGCATTCTCCAAAACAAGTATGACAGAACCAGGTGACACCAGTGGTAAATAGTTTAGTAACCTAACTAGACAGGCTCGCTCAACATTGTGCTCGAGCACACCACTATGTGTGGTATATATGTCATTTTGTACTTTGACCCTTGAGTTTTTGTGTTTGCTTAGTGGTCTATCCCTTCCCATACCTCCAAAAACAGAATCCTTCCGTTTAGTGATCCCTTACCTTTCAAGGTAATTAATTATCTACTCTTTCCTTTTATATTGTTTCTGAATGCCAAGAGATTCACTTAGGTCTTACAAACTTACTGTTAGACTCAACACTCTACAGTAATTCTTTAGAACTTCGTTTTTTCAAGTCTCAAAATGTTATGGCGAATGGTGACTATGGTATTAAATCCCTTTACCAGATGTAATTAAAAAATTCGCATTTTTTTGTAGCTGTGAGTGCTAGTTGTCAAAAGATACTGGTAATTAAGATAGTCAAAATAACATATATGAGAAACTACAGAAAATACAAGTAACACTGTAAATTGAAGTAAGAATATGGTTCCGTATTTGTTAGCTGAAGTATTATTATAGTGGTCACAATGGCTACATACTAAGCTAAACTGACTGATAGATTCTTTTTTTAAGGGTTTCGTTTGTGCAATAATACTTTACTAGCCTAGATAGGATAAGTGACTTCAGCTTTGCTTTAGTCTTACATCATCTTCAGTAGAGCCATGATGCTTGCTCAGTAGCTGGATATGTGCTACACAAAATCGGCTAGATATCATTTAAGCAGATGATTACTCTATTTTGTTTACGGTAGTACATATTAACTGCACATATTATTTATGTTGATACCTGTTATGAAATGGTTTTTTTTTTAACTGGTGAGTCTCTGGATGTTATATTGTAAGTATTGCTAGAGCTAACTTCTCTTATTAAGACAGTGATTCATCATCAGTGTTTCCAGATAATGATTGTTTGATAAATTTTTTATTGATCTATGCTAAGAATGCTAGTATATAGTATTGTAGTATATTTGTTTTTGCTGCAGCAGAAATGGTAAACAAGCTGTAATATTTACATTAAGGAAACATTTTTTTCATAATACAATAAGTTTTGTATAAGGAGAATCTACCATCCACAAAATAGTGACGATGTTTTTTTTATAATTATGATGACGTTCTCTTGCATGCTGACTGTTGTGGGAGAAGGTATGCTATAAGTAATTGCAAACCTTAACTAGAGCACTGAAGTGCAAACCCTCAGCGCTAGTTAGCTAGTATGATAAAGAAAATAATAGGAAAAGTGTAGAAACAAAAAAAAGAAAGAGAAGTGGCATGAAGAGAGGCAGGAAAGAAAGAAAGACAATGAAGAGGGACAAAAGAAAGAGGAATGAATTAAAAAAGGTAGGAAGAAAAGAAAAAGGAAGAAGAAAGAAAGAAAAACAGTACACGAAAGAAAAGAAAGGAAAAGGTATGAAAGAAATAAAAACAGTAGGAAGAAAGAGGAAAATAAAGAAAATAAGGCAAGAAGACAAAAGGAAAAAGAAAAAAAAACAGGATGAAAAAAAAAGATGAAAAAAAAAAAAAGCGTCGATAAGGATTCTAACCAGAGACTATTGGATTAGTTACTTGCTCACTCAACGACTACACAACGCAACACCTCACGCTGAATTCATGTAATTGTTAGCTATTTAAAAGTTGATTTTCAACGCAAGCTGGCTCACGTGACAAGTAAGTTTTTAAAGGAGCGGTTCCCGCTGTAAGCCTACGATCGCACGGCTCTGAATAGACTCGCTTTTTTCTGGAAAATGAAGTCCAAAATCAAAATTCTGGCATATTAACTTTACTTACTTCGTGAAATACTGCTGTTTGATGCCGCTTTCAAAGCCTGGCTGGTTCCTACCTTCCAGAAGTGCCTGTTGACAGACAGAGTGACAGAATGAATGACACTAGGACTACTGTAACCCTCTTGCGCATGCGCGCTGAGGGTTAATAAAGTATTTAATGCATATTGAACAACTAGTGGTATACTACTGTTATAATGTATTAAACATTAACTATATTGAATGGAAAACAGTGTTACTCAGAGTAACTCCACAGAATTATTTACATTATAAAAAAATCAAGCATTTAAAGTCTTCAGTGTACTACTCATAAAATGCAAAATATCCAATTAGCTAAAATTTATACACTACCTTTCTTTATGATACTACTTTCTTTATGCTACATTTTAACTACTCAATGAATTTTACATGTATTTATAAATTAATGTAGAGGTAAAACTAACATAAATTGCAATATAGAGGTTTTTTTTAAAGATCTCACAAAATAGGTTAGTAACTCAAACTGAAAAATCATGCAGGTAGAAGGAATATTGTTTCATGTAAGTCTTATGCATTGTTTAAAAGTGTCACCAATAGTCAAATTATTTTGGTACTCCTCCATATGCTGAATTTTCTGTAAGATCAAAATCATTTTTCATTTTTGCTGGATGTATCTCCTCATATAGCTGATTTGTATTTAATTTCTGACTGATCAATTCTTCAGTCTTGCACTTGAGATGAAAGAGGTACCCAATTATGAATGATATTGAACTTGTAAGCACTATGATAACTATAGCAGCAGCACACAAGCCAGCAATGATAGGTGTGTTGAGATTCCTTGTTCCTTGTTGACTTCTACATTAAATATACATTATTATGTCTATGCATTTTAAATTATATATTTACATGGGCCAGAGTGTGACATGGTGAAATATTTCATGAGTGCCTAATTTATTTTCATGAGCCAGAGGTGAGTGAAAATAAAGCCTGAGAGTGAAAAATATTGCCATACCACTCTGCTTAATATAATAAATGGTTTATTCCACACTAGATATCAGCACTGCTGTAGGTAGTTTGTACTAGGACTGGTAACTCAATTATTAATCAGAAAGTTTCCATTAAGGTAAGTACACATGCATGAAACAATAATTAGCCTGATAGTTTCCATTCCTGACAAGACGGTTTGTTTGTAACTATATGTTGTCACAAGAGGGTTAAAATTTATTGTACAACTGGGGACATGTTCTTCATGATTTTCTTGGCATCTTAAAATGAAAAAGCACTGATGTTCTTCTCACAAAAAACCCGAATGCTTTCAAAAACTTTGAAGACATAATCCCTTTAATTTGCTTTACATGGACATGGTGAGAGGAGAATTGCACCAAGGTACTCTAAAGCCAATTTAAGTGTCACACTTTTATCATGCTTATTAAAAGCACCCTCGACACCAGAGTCATCTTTCCAATTACAGTAACCTTTAGATACAAAAGCCATATCTCCAGTAACATTTTATTTTTTATTTTTTATGACTTCATTGCATGAATGATAAAAACCTAATTCCCTGCTTGACATCATAATGCAACCATTGCCACTTGCAAAACCATGTTTGTACTGAAAATACAGGGAATTTATCGAACTCATGTTTTGGAAATGAAATATTAGGCTGGCTGGCAGGGCTTGTGGGAAGCTCAGAGAACTCATCGCCGATAAACTCTTGTGGCTTCTGCACCGTTGCCGTACTACCGAACTCAACTGACAGAATTGGAAGAGACGATCATTACCTAATCTACTATTCAAACGCGCTATAAAAGTGTTCAAGCCAGGCCTGACCAGCCTGGCTGGTTCCTAGAACCTTGTATAGTACTCGGTCTGTCTACAACTACACAACAGAGGGACTCTGCCAAGGATTGATGAATAAGACCCTCTGCAACAGTCGAACCGCACGCGTAAAATTATGCGATAAATTTATTTGCAAAGATGAGGGGCGTGTCATAACAAAATGTCCGTCTGAGCGTCTCCTAAAAGTGCTGCTCTGATTCAAGATTAGGCTTCGCTATTCAAATGAAAGAGAGTTCTATGAAATCATAATGTATATCAATGTTGCTATCTCAAAACTGAGGGTGAAATCGCTTTGGGAAGCTGTCATACCACTAAGGTCTTTGTTAGGATGCTGAAGAATATCTGCTACTAGAGCTGATATCTTAGCCGGTGAGTGTGGGACACAAAATGCACAGGGTTAGAATAATGTAGTAACATATTTTTTACAATTTTATTCTCTTTTTTTATGTTGGACATGTTCAAAACTATTTTGTCCGAAGAAATTTGTAACCACATTAAATTAGCTTTTATTTTTCATTCAAAGTATGTACAAGCTTTTTTTTTTTTTTTTAACATCATGAATATAAAAAACAGGCGTATTCTGAATTTTATAAGAACAGGATATTCTGAACTGGTGATTGACTACAAATATAAGTCTTTATCATCATCATATGTGACCGTCTACAGGAAAATCGGGCACAACGCGGCCCCGACAAAAAATTTTTTTTGCACTTACAGACTCCTCGGCAAGCAGATATTAAGCTCTCCAAGTTTTATCGCCGTAGCTTTAGCCATTCCCGCTATATATTGCCTAACCGTTCCCTTCGTTAGGCTTATTTAATACAATTTTAAGAACTAAATCGATCTTTTTGCGACGCCTACGCATGCCGCGTTGTGCCCGATTTTCCTGTAGACGGTCACATATACGTTTGATATTGTTTCAGTTTCTATAGTTTCAGAAGTGGTGCTTTCATCAGAATCTGAGTCTGTGATGTCAGAATCTTCAGATTCGTTTGGAGCTACAGTACTGCTAGTGAAGCCACTTGTAGATGGCACCTCATCAGATGGTAGGACATTCTGGCAGTTATGGCAGTTACAACTGGGTCCACACTTCCGGCCATTCTTGACACAGCCACACCTCTGGTTTCCACATCCTGTCTTACAGGAGCACCCTTTTGTCAGGAAATTAATTGTTTTCTGGACACTCTGATGAACTTCATCACACTCGTCAAAATCAAAGCAGCCATCACTCTTCTTTATCCATCTGGAAGCTTCTGGTTCAGGTAAGTCTTCATTCAAATCCTGTTGTGTTAGCATTGTTCCACATCATACCTACCCAACAGCAACGTAGCCAGTGACGCCACATTGATGTGTGTGATGGTACCCGATCTCTTTCGTCTGATATCCTTTCACATACAATGCTCCTGATGGTGTTGTACCAAGCCACATGTTTTTCTTTGATGCTTGCTTCAGTGATTGAATTGTATAGTTGCTGTGGTGTCTCGACATTTTTCAAGGATGCCATTGCTGAGTTGTGTTTCTTAAAATATAGTGTCCCAATGAGCCTGAGGAAGGATAAAAAACCTCTCTCTTTCACATCTTCACCGATGTCTGATAACAAGCCATCTGCATGCTCACCTGTAATGAATGGTGCATGTTGAAAAAATGTATTAAAAAATGCAGCTTTTCCATGGCCATGAAAATAAGATACATAATCACAGCCAGAACATATGAAGAGCATTTGAAAAATATTGCAGAGGCTGCTACGGGGAAGACTTGCTAAGTCAGGGTCAAGCTCAAGAGCAGTGATCAAGTTGCTGAGGTGTAGGTACGAGTGTGTTGGAGAGTGAGGTACGTTGAGTTGCACAATAACCTTTTATTTGAAATACTACTCAACAGAGGTAGGCCAATATTGTATACGTCTGTATCTGGAGAATAGATCAGCACTTTGTTGCCCTCAGCTTGAAAAGTATGCCTCCAAATGCGCATATCACTTTCCTTGAATTTGAAGAATATGTTGTCATGGGTACAGGTAATAAATTGCCGAAAAATTTGTATGTGGTAGTGATGGTATTGTGGGGAAAACATCCGCTCAGATACATAGTCTGGCCTTGCAATAATTTCATTCTTATTGTTTGAATAAAAGACAAACCCAATGCTTGCACAATCGAAGATTTGCATTCCCTGCAATCAATATATGATTTCCATGTTACTGGAATACTCGTTGAAGGAGTGAATATTATGTGGGTGTGGACTGATGCACCTTTGCTACTGTCTCTTTTTTTTTGTTCAAATGCTTTAGGATTAAATGTTCCATCATTTATTTTTGAGTCAAATAGTAGATGAACTTCAGAAACATGTGATTGATATTGGGGTAGTACAAACCTGTAATTGTTATATTCCCTTATAGATGTCACATTACGAAGTGGTTTGCAGTTCAAGAAAAACATACCATCAAGAACCGCAGTATCTGGATTCCATTGCTGCGGTAAACTACCCATTACTACTTGCAATTCTGGCCCAGGATAGCGCCTTCCTAGTTTGTCTTTCCAAACAGACTTAGCTCCTTTCAGTGGACATCCCTCTTCATCAGTAGTGGCCCGGGGATTCAAGGAGTATTGCTCAATGGTGGTGCTGTTGTAAGACTGTCCTGTTCTATTGCACCAGGTAAGACGTTGCCGAAGGCATTTAGTAATTTGTCTGAGTTCTTTGTCTTTCTGGTTCATTGCACGTTTGTTTATTTTTTTAACTGGTACCATTGTCAACAGCTTGTTCTTCCGGACAGGTGCTATTGTACTGGGCTGTTGTAGCAAAAAATGATTAATAAAATTTTCCAGATTTTTAGATCCAATATCCCTGAAATTAAGCATGTCAAAAGACCTCTCTGGGGTAGCTTTTGTTTGATTAAATACATTTAGAAGTCCGATTTCCCTGTGTAGATGATGGAAACAAATCTACTTTATTAATTTCTTTAATCATTTCTTGTATGTTTTCTTCCCTCTGTTTGACTGCAGGTCTGTTCGTGAAAACATGGAACAGAAGTTGGCCATCCATATTTAGCTTTGGAAATAACTCAGATAGCAGGCTCTTGTGGCAAGAAATACGATGACGCATAAACAGTGACGTTTTTTGAAGGTATGATTGTGTAGGACGTGTAATAGCCATTTTGAGGTCCTTATTGACGCACATCTCATGTGCTTCATCGAGGGCTACTGCATGCCCTTTCCCTCCATTAATTGCCACTGTAAAACCTTTTTGCAAGTGTTTTAATATGTTGGGTGGAAATTTTAGTAAATCAGCTAGGTGGTATGGGATGAGACGCTGGTATGTAGTTCTGTCAACAAAAGCAAAAAATAGAGGAGCCATTTGTTTCAAAGCTGAGTTACGTAGGTGCCAATTCCCACATCTTAAGGCTAAAAAACAGTTTATGTAGCAAAAGCAATCAGAAAAAAAATCTATACCAAAATTTCCAAGTGTCATCAGACAGTATTTTTGAAGTACCACTTGGCAGGGCTGAGAATGGCTCAGATCAAGGCAGGCATGAGGGCACCAGATTGGAGTACCATGGACAGGTTGGCCCAGTTGAGAAAGGGCTTGGCTCGGATGGAGGCCGTGGGCGGTAGGGTCACCCTGGTGAGAGAGCCAGTGAAGTGGGTCCACATGAGAGCCATGCACTCAGTGTGGAGGAGAAAAGGAGAGAGAGGAAAGATGTTGTGGGCAGCGACCTGCATGTGTTTCTTTGGCTGTCTGAGGGCAGGGGAGGCGTTGGCTCCTGAGAGCGGGGAGTTCGACGAGAAGGCCCACCTGACATGGGGGGACGTGCAGCTGGAGAAGGCCAAGAGCCCGGTCTGGATCCGAGTCAGGATAAAGGAGTCCAAGACGGACAGATTGAGAGTGGGAGCCTCTGTGACCTTGCACAGGACCGACAGGGACATCTGCCCAGTGAGGGCGGTGCTGGAGCTCATGGTGTGCAGAGGGTCGGGGCCAGGACCCTTCTTCATGGAAGGGGGTGGAGGGAGTCTCACCAGACGCGACTTCGTGGTGGAAGTCCGGAAGGCACTAGTGGAGAGAGGGATACCTGAGTCGGGTATCTCCGGGCACAGTTTCCGCATCGGGGCAGCTACGGCTGCTGCTGTGGGAGGGGCCTCGGAGGAAGAAGTGAAATCTCTGGGGAGATGGACGAGCAGAGAATACAAGAGTTACATAAGGAAAGAGGAGGGGGACCAGTCCTCCTCGGCAAAGAAGTGGACGGAGTCAATCAAGGCTGAGGACTGCAGCCAGGACTAGCCAGCGATCATGTTGTCATTCACTTCCCTTATGATATTTCAGAGTGATAGTTGTCAAAGACGCTCCTATCTTATGTGTGTGGGGTTTCAAGGGCTAGTGAGGGGAGTTGTGTCAGTAAGTAGGGCTAGTCCTAGATGTAATGGGGGAGTGTGTGCGTCGGAGCAGTCGGGGCTCTCGGTAGGGTCATGTTGGGGGGGTGTTGGTGGGGTATGTACAGCTGCCACAGGAGAGGTAAGGGTCAGCTGCACAAGGGCGAGCCTCAGGCACGGCCTGGGGCGCGCAAGCCCCCAGCAGGACCTCGGTGGAGGCGTGGCCGGGCGGCAAGCCCGGCAAGCACGCGTGACTGCAAATCTCCGGCACACACACTTCTGAAATGGGTAAAGGCCAACAGTATGTATAACTTCGGGTAAATGTCCATTTGTGCTCAGTACCTCAGCAGGTAACTTCGCTTGATCATATCGAAGGAGGGGAACCTGTCCAGAATCACATAATTAGCATATTTTACGGTTCGACATGTTAATGTGATCATATCGAAGGAGGAAGTGACTCAAAAGTGGGGTATAATGAAAAGATAAAAGTTGTTACTTTCTTTAATGAAGTAAGTTTGATGATGATAATAAAATAGTACTCTAAGTTTTTTTCTTGAATTCTTCTCTTTCTTAAAAACCAGTCATCTGCAACCCAGGATAATGGTAAGAAAACATAGTAAGGTATGATAACTCTTTTATACGTTGTTTTAATTAACAGGTGAAAGCTGCGATGATATTGGCCACGAAGTAATGGTGTTTTTAATTGGTTCATCACTCATACAAGGCTGTTGTTTTAACAGGAACCTTCAGATATGGCAGAGGGAAGAAGAGGACAGGCTTTCTCCAAAAAAAGAAAGAATATCGCAGCTTTGGATAGTGAAAGTGAAGATGAGTGTGATATGGTAAAACATATAGCCATTAGATAATGTGAAGGTACATGTATGATTTTTTTCAAGATTGATAGAACAAACACGCCAGAACACAACATTGCAGAGGATGATATTGTAATATCCACAACTGCCAAGAAACGGGTAAATGTTACTCATATTACACTGTTATAGCTATGTTCACACCAATCTAAAAGCTACTAAGCCAATTTCAATTGTAATTGTCGTAAATTTAGACTAGAGCAAAAGTAATGAAGTCTGAAGATGATACGATATCTCTTCCAAACCCCTTTCCCCTCCTAAAACACTATCCAAGTCATCTTGAAGTAGCTCTTCAGTCTGGAAATTTAACACTGAAGGAAACAGAAAAAAAAATTTGTGTCTGAAATAGCATCATGCATGCAGCGTTTCAAAAGGTACCCTGATAGAGATGATTACTTATGTGTGGCACAAACAATTTTACGCAAGTACCGATTTTTTAAAGCCAAGGATTGAAATCCATGTGTGAGTTTCATTAAACAGACGTCTTTAAGTAGTTGCAAAAATGAATTTTATTGTAGGATATACTGGTGAGAGGTCTCATGAATAGGTTTAAGGAGTTTCGGCTTGTGAAAAAGCCAAGATTATCTCCCACTACATCTAAAAGTTATGCATATTTTTTACCATTTTTAATCATGTGTTTATGCAGCAATGGTGTTTATTAATTTTAATACCACAATAGATGATCACACCAAGTTCCAGAAGTCACCTGGAATTACAAGACCAATTGGTGAACTTGTTCTCTTGCCTGGTGAGGACTATGTCAGCTTTGAACGCCACACAAAGATACTTCAGGTTCTTAATTATCAATATCCCTTTGACTAAATAATATTTTTATAATATATTTTTTACCATTATTTGGGTGTCTTTATAATGATGTAGGTTCAATACAGTAAACAACATAAAAATAAAGAAATAATCAAAGATCTGATGGAGCATTCTTTTGCCATGAGAAGAAAGGAAGTAATGGGTAAAATAACCTTGGAGCAGATTTTTGTCAAGTTTCCATTCCTGCAAGAAATTGATACAGTAAGTGAGACAAATAATAAAGTAAGTTACCTGTCAATGTTTCATTTTCACATTTAGCTCATGATGGAAATAGAATTCATTTTGAGCACAGAAAAACTGCAGCCAACAGCAAGAGAACGTTGGGAACTTAAGATCCCAGCCTTTTTAGAACAGGCCAAGGTAGAAGCAATCCACAAGTCATCCATTTCTGATATTCTTCAGGAATTTGATGATGATAGTAAGCCTATAACAAAAAAAATGAAATGGAACTTTAGGGAAGATTTAAACATTCAGCAGGAATTGAGGTGGATTCTGTATTTGCAATAACTCTATTGCCACTCATGATTCCAAATGCCAGAACTAAGTCTAATCCACATAAAGTTATATACTTCACTGAGGTAATTAGGTGCATTATTTAAAAAACAACTCCAATTAAACTGGCAGCTGCTTAGACATAAACAGCTGCATTCCAATGAATTAGATTCTGTACATTGCAGTAAGACTCCTTCTCATGAAGTGTGTATTCTATTTTGTAGGATTGTACCAATATTAACCTTGTTGTGGAGGACACTCCAAACCTGGCTCCATTTGTTCTGATTATTGGAACAAGATCCAGTCCAAAGCAGGCCTTCTTAGTCGTGGACAAGAAAATTATAACTGAAATAGAACATTTTTTGGACATTCCATTTGTATTAATGTCAGCTTTTTTTGTTTTTAACATTCAATATCCACTTGGATGCTCTAACTTGTATTCATTTTTAGAAATACTTGTTTTAAATTTTCCATCAAGGAAAGCATCTTTAACTGTTAAGCACTTTTTATATACCATTTAGAATTCAATAACTTTACTTTTATTATATCACCTTATTCCTATTATTTAGTTCATTCGAACAACAATACAAAAAATTAGTGTAGATAAGAAATGTGTGTAATCAACACAATTAATATCGTGTTTGACACGCTTACATGGGGTGTATTATACACACTCATCTATAAAGTGTGTCGAGCACTCCAATAAAAGTGTGCTTATTGTGACAACTAGAGCACACCAATTTCAGTGTGTAATACACACTTTAATTTTTACAGTGTTGAATTGTGCACATAAAAGCGATAGCCTAAATCTTGTATAGACAAATTCAAACGTAATCGCATTAAGGTCAGCAATACCTGCTGAAACGGAGAAAGAGATGACTTGTTAGTACAGCTTAACTGAGGTTTAATGTACTTAAAGAGAGTCATAAGCAAATCCCATGTACTAAGACCAGTATAGTAAAGTACCTTCTTATAAAAGTTACCTCATTCAGCATAATATGTGCTTTTAGTTTTGATTTCAATTCTTCATTAGCTATCTTCAAAATGTCATTCTCTTTCTTTAATCTTTCAAGTTGATGCTGGTAATCAAGATACATGGTTGTAATGTGGCCCTCCTCTTGCCCAACACTTGCTCTTTCCAAATCTACCGCTGTGCCTTCATCTTCACATACCTCTGCACACCCAGCTTGTACCACTATAATTATGTCCAAGTTGAGTTGGCCGCTAGAAAAACTTGAATAACTTTAGAACGGAAGCAGCTACGCATCCGGGGTTTGCACCATTGGAAAGCTCGCGCCGAAGCGGTTAAAAATATTCCCTCAGTAAACTCCAAAACCGGAGAGAAAGTGCTATTCCAAAACTCAATACAAAAGTCTATGGGAATAGAAAAAACCACAGGTTTCCCCGCTCAAAACGCGCCCGCTTTTAGTCACGCGGTATGGCTCAATTTATCACGCCGACTGTCTTCATTAAGAATTTTGTAAACAATGAGCGGCTTCTTCTCAGATTGCTGTGTTTCTAGCTTTATATCGTGATTAGCTTAGGTTGCGAGTGTGGAAACAGGATAGACGGAGTGTTCTGTTGTTGCAGAGGGTACGGGACCACCTGGTAGGATGTTGGTATGATTATTTGTCTACATGTTCAATAACAAATGCCATATAGCCAATATATTTCAGTGATATAGCTATCATTTAGCTAGCAACTTGTAATACAGCCACACTTAAGCTGTTTGCCGTTAAGTTGTGTGCTTGTCAAAGCCGTGTTTATGCCAATTCCTTTTCTTCACTATTATAGATGCCGTTTATTGTAAGAATTAGGACCAACTCAGGCAGAATTATCCACCTTCAACTCGGATCACAACTATTTTTTTTGTATGTGTACTACTTAAATTCTATCATTTTCATCAATTTTCATATACCTTATTATAAATAAATGAAAGCATTGATAATTTTATTTAACGTGAAAGTCTAGTAACTTTAGCTACAAGTTTACAGTGCTGTACTGCTGAATCCTGTGAACATCAGAATATTTCTTGGGATAGAGTAGGTAAAATCCACTGATTTTAATCCTGTCTCTTTAGAAGAACTCCCACCAGTTTGCGTTTTCCATCTGCTGTACATTATCTGCGCATAAGAAACATAAATATCACTGAAAACAGACGAGATGAGCTGTACAGCGCCCGATAAACTTCACTAAATTTCTTTATTTCAATAGTTACAGTATTAATGCGCACCTGTGCTACCGCCCCTTTTTCACCTGCAATGTTGACGTTTGCGCGCTTAATTGACTTGGATTCACATGACTAAATTGCTTCCGGTAAAGTACTAAATGCATTCCTCAATCACTGCGCTTGCGGTCGTGCCAACTCAACTTGGACATACTATAGTTCATCTTAATTTTGTATAACTTCCTCTTCATTTTGTACCATTTCCATCCCTTCATTTTGAGCCACCTCTTCCTCTTCATGTTGTAGCACTTCTTTCTCAGCAACTGTCATTTCACACAACTTTCTTCTCTTCACAGCTCATCGTATCTTTGAGATCTTGAACTGGCCTTATTGTCACCAACTTTCTCAAATACTAACTTAAGAGAAGGGGGCCCAATCAGGATTAGTTACATCATAAAGTTTGGATGGAGCACCACTAATAAAGTGATCTGAGCAAACTCGAAGGTTATAATATTGTAGAGGTGATATAACATTTCTTTTAATTTTGGCTAACCATGCTTGCTGTCTTTCTTTGGTAAGGCCTTCAGTCTTTGTTCCCTGTCCTTTTATGATGCCAGGAAGCCTGTAAAAACTCTTGTCCTTGTCTCTCTGGCTTCTGCTTTCACAACCAACTATCGCGCAAATCACCATTGTGTGCTCAGATGTACACCAAGATGGCCGACAGGAAATTCCGCGCCGCGTTTGCTACGCCCATTGCCAGTCGAACCGCACCCTCCGCGTATCGCGCTTCAGCGACGACCCTTTCCTACCGCATTAATTACGCCCATTTTATCGTAGTATTTTTTTCCTCCCTTTTCTGGCCACCTACAGCTCTGGAAAACCTTTACCTGTTTTCTTATCTGTTGATCTTGCCACATGTCGATTAGTGACTGCCAATTCCACTTAGAAGCCATAAAACTGTCAACACTTGCTGCTGGAGGGGGAGTGACAAAATTAAGGGACAAATTTGTTTTGCAGGTGAGGAAGCCAGTATTTCAAGTTTAAACTTTCTTATATAGATACCTGTATAAAATGAAGGTAAAAAAATTTGTGTCCCCAATATATTATGTACATAAAACATTGGTCAAGCATACGGTTAAATCGCAAAGTACAGAAAACATTGCGTACCACTGAAAACACAATAAATAAATCATAAATACATCTGGCATATTTATAACTATATCCAGCACTGTGTATTCTCCCAAATGGTGTACACAAAAATTAGTGGCAGCTAGTGAGCACACATATTGTGTTTATCCTGGCTGCAATATTCAGGAGAAGTTGGTTTCACCATTGTTTGCCCCTGTATGTGAAATAATGGATGCACTTGACATTGAACATTGTGATAGCATTTTTAAATTGTGTCCAGAGCATTATCAGGAATAAATGTACAGGCAATTCGTTAGTGCTCGTCCTTGTGCAAGCTGCAATATTAACCCCAAAAAAGGCACACACTTCACAAGACACAGCCCTAATTCGGAGCTTGTCAACAATATTCTTGGAATAGCTGAACTGGATGGAACAAAGCCACTCTCCCCATATGATTACATATGTGCCTATTGTTACAAATCCCATCTATCTATTGTCAAATCCTATGAAAACAAAACTAAATTGGCTGACTTAATACCAATATGGGAGATGACTTTATCAGATGAGAACAATAAGTTAACTGCTACTGTCCTCCATTCAGTTCTGTTCGTTGCAAATCTATTCCTGAACAATAGAGCGGCACTTCTGCCACAAGTATGCAGAGTTTTCCTTCGGAAGTACTTTGCTTCTGATGACACTGTGGAGAACACCGAGCACATTTTAGAGAACAGTGAAGGAACAGTTAAATTTACATCGAGATGGATGTTAAATCAACTTAAGTTACATTTCAATACTCACATAGAGTATAAATGTATACACAAAACATTTGGCACACTTCTCTACAAAAAAGGAGGGGATCTGCTTACAACACCATGCAAAAAGTGTGATATACACTAGTGTATAACAATGATAATCTTCTAGTATACAACTGGAATACTCCTGGTATTCTTCAGGTATACACTATGTGTAAAAATGGCTTATAAGTACCGTAATACGCCATTAGGTATAACAGTAGTATTCTCCAGAAATACACTAGTGTGTACACATGTGTATAACTGATGTATTACATTGTTATTTTGTGTGTATACTTGAATAATAACCACGCAATACACTGGTATTACTCTGCTATACCACTGTGTATTAACTGTGTATTATGCTGGTATTCCTTTGTTATACCACTGTGTATTACATGGTTATTACTTTGCTATACGCCTGTGTATTACATGGTTATTACTTTGTTATACCACTGTGTATAACATGGTTATTACTTTGCTATACCACTGTGTATTACATGGTTATTCCTTTGTTATACCACTGTGTATTACATGGTTATTACTTTGCTATACCACTGTGTATTACATGGTTATTCCTTTGTTATACCACTGTGTATTACATGGTTATTACTTTGCTATACCACTGTGTATTACATGGTTATTACTTTGCTATACCACTGTGTATTACATGGTTATTACTTTGCTATACCACTGTGTATTACATGGTTATTACTTTGTTATACCACTGTATATTTCGCTGGTATTATTTAGCTACAATACTGTAAAAATAGTTGTAGTAACAAAAATATTATCAAAAATTTGTGAATTACACACAAAAAATTAATAGATTTGTTCAGTTTGAAAATTAGTTCTTTGCTTCTTTAGGTAGGTCCACTTTCAATGGAATTCCAAGGGATCAAAGGACATTTTGTATTTATCCGACATCATTGTAGGTGTGACGTTGGTCCACTTTCTTCGGCAGTATATCTTCACCTCTCAAATTTCTGTAACAAAAATATTATTTGTGGTGCATTATATAGAGCAAGAGTGCAACTACCTCAGTAGCTACATTGACAAAACACGCACCCACACACACAAAAAAAATTTTTTTTTAATAGCAAGTACCTTGTATCTTGTTTTGACATGCTCTTCATCTTGCACAGATGAATGTATTTCCCTCTCTCCTGTCTCGTGTCCTACGTGCCTATATCATATATACATATAATATCAGTCAATGTAGTTTTAATACTCAAAGAAAGGAATTTTACAGACATCAATGGCCATTTTGTTGAAGAAATTGTTATTGATAATGTTTTATCAGTGACCCTTACCTATAAACAAATCCACTATTGACCCTTACCTTAAACCCCTCTCTCTTACCTATGCACACAACTTTCTTAGCAACCCTTACCCATGAACAATATTTATTGTGACCATTACCTATAAACTTATCTACTCAATTTACCTATTATTAAAAACATCATTTTAATCGAGTTTCACTTGAACTATCAATAAGAATGCCGCTATCTCATGTATATACGTAACCATTATAACAAACTCCTTGTATAGCTCAATGACCCTGTACCTATCAACTCTGTGACTGGGGAGGAATCTCGGGATGGCCCTATCTCTATATGAAACACTGTCGATCTGTACCCAAAATGCCTCTCCTACTCATGAACATGCCCCCTTAATGATAAATACATCTCTGTGATCAAGCATTCTCAATTATTGGCTATTAATACATATAAATACATCTCTCAAATCTTATTCTAAGAAACTTAGTATTCCTCACCAGTAAGTGCCATATCTTAGTGATCTTTACCTACATATATGATGTGAACCGATCTTTTTTTAGCAACCTGACTTAAACAGTTTTCCTTATAAATAAACATAGCACTACACTTAGAGATCTTTACCAATGAACACATCTCTTTAAGTGATACCATGTGAACACACCTTACCTATCCTTAGGTGACCTAACCTATGAACACATTTAATGACCCTTACCTATTTTTCTGTGACCTACCTTACCTATTTTTATGTGACCTAGGTGGTGACAAATCTCTTTAAGTAACCCTAACTTGTGAACACATCTTAAACATCCCTTACCCATCATTAGGTGACAATTGACGAACACATCTCTTTAAATAACCTCTACCATATGAACGTGGGTACAGGGAGACTACAGGAATGGGTACAGGGAGACAATAGGAGTGGGTACAGGGAGTCTATAGGAGTAGGTACGGGGAGTCTATAGGAGTTGGTCAGGGAGACGATAGGAGTGGGTACAAGAAGTCTATAGGAGTTGGTACAGGGAGTCTATATGTAGAAGTTGGTACAGGGAGTCTATAGGAGTTGGTACACGGAGTCTATAGGAGAGGGTACAGGTAGACGATAGGAGTGGGTACAGGGAGTCTACAGGAGTTGGTACATGGAGTCTATAGGAGTCGGTACAGGGAGACTATAGGAGTGGGTACAGGGAGACAATAGGAGTCGGTACAGGGAGTCTATAGAAGTTGGTACAGGGAGACTATAGAAGGAGTTGGTCAGGGAGACAATAGGAGTGGGTACAAAAAGTCTATAGGAGTGGGTACAGGGAGACTATAGAAGTTGGTACAGAAAGTCTATAGAAGTTGGTACAGGTAGACGATAGGAGTGGGTACAGGGAGACTATAGGAGTGGGTAAAGGGAGTCTATAGGAGTGGGTACAGGGAGTCTATAGGAGTGGGTACAGAGAGTCTATAGGAGTGGGTACAGGGAGTCTATAAGAGTGGGTACAGGGAGTCTATAGGAGTGGGTACAGGACTAGATGAGTGGGTACAGGAGACTAGAGAGTGGGTACCGAGACTATAGGAGTGGGTACAGGGAGTCTATAGGAGTGGGTACAGGGAGTCTATAGGAGTGGGTACAGGGAGACTATAGGAGTGGGTACAGGGAGACTATAGGAGTGGGTACAGGGAGTCTATAGGAGTGGGTACAGGGAGTCTATAGGAGTGGGTACAGGGAATCTATAGGAGTGGGTACAGGGAGTCTATAGGAGTGGGTACAGGGAGTCTATAGGAGAGGGTACAGGGAGTCTATATAGGAGTCGATACAGGGAGTCTATAGGAGTGGGTACAGGGAGTCGTATAGGAGTGGGTACAGGGAATCTATAGGAGTCGGTACAGGGAGTCTATAGGAGTGGGTACAGGGAGTCTATAGGAGAGGGTACAGGGAGTCTATATAGGAGTCGATACAGGGAGACTATAGGAGTGGGTACAGGGAGACTATAGGAGTGGGTACAAAAAGTCTACAGGAGTGGGTACAGGGAGTCTATAGGAGTCGGTACAGGGAGTCTATAGGAGTGGGTACAGAGAGTCTATAGGAGTGGGTACAGGGAGTCTATAGGAGTGGGTACAGGGAGACTATAGGAGTT
>WLWD01004343.1_pt1 | contig 29507 bp, 17 predicted proteins | sample 6712731 | NCBI WGS metagenome assembly WLWD01 (sample SAMN12718690, study PRJNA576275) | sponge metagenome | isolation source: marine sponge | host: Mycale hentscheli | place: New Zealand: South Island, Marlborough, Capsize Point | collected 2014-11-01
CGAAAAAACACGAAGAGTAGAATCAAGTCCGTGAAAATGGTGCCAGTGTTTTGTACTTGTCGCCTACCTTGGGATAAAGCTGATACAGTAAGGGGTGCATTAGTCAAGTGTTCCCAATATACAGAATGGTATCATTCAAAATGTGACGACATCGATTTGGAGTTGTATGATGCCAAAAACTACTGTTGTAGCAGGTGTCTGTAATGCATTTTGAACTGAACCATTGATTTTGTAGCTCGTAGGCATGAAACTTGTAAACGTTTGATTTTAATTATTACTACTGGTATTTTTGTGTCACCCAGCTAGTTAGCTATATTTCACATTACTACATCATATTTCTGAGTCAATACATTTATATTGACATAATGTTGAGAGAAACTTGAAAAAATATACATTAGATCTTACTAAGCAATGCTTGTATCCTTAGTTATATAATTAGTATGGCTGATAAGCAAAACCTATGTGCACTTTATGGTAAAAGCATGAAACTTTTTACACAAGTCCTATGTACTATGGACTTTAACTTCAGATGTGGAGCCATCTTAAATTTGACCTTTCGTGACCTTTATTTGTTTAATTTAATGCCATATAAGGTTTTTAAAAAAAATTATTCCACTCACCTTCAAAACCATTCATGTGGGGTATCAAATCAAAGCTCTGAGCATAGCTAGTATTTTAATGCTTGAATGAAGGCATTGCCTACTTTTTTCATAAAGTTATTGTTGATTTTGTGAATGTTATTTAAAAAAATTGGCAATTACATGAAAGTAAAGAGTACTGTAATGTGATGAAAGAAAAGAAACTGTTCGAAGTGTCTAGCATGCACCATTACAATGACAGAGAGGAGTACATTTAAGTGCTGCTTTGACACACTTGCAGCGATTATTGCATCCTTTCTTACAGCCACAACGAATTAGTTCATGACAGGATTCTGATGCTTCAGGAAGAGTAGTCCAGAGTGGGTGCCATCCGGCAGTATCTGTACACCAACCCCATTCTCCTGGGCTAGGAAGTTCAGGATTTCGAATTAGAGCTTTGTTCCAGCAGTTGGCTTGGTAACTTGCTCGCTTCACATGCTGTTTGAGTGCTGCTTGTGTTGGTGGTATATTCTCAAGGGTCCTTGATTTTTTGGTGAACAACCACTTCCTGGCATCATTGACACTCTCTAAGCCACTAGTTCGGTCATAGAGTAAGACAACATATCGCTCCAATACTGATAATGTTGATTCACTTGTGTCATTTTCCATGAGAAGAAGGTGTTCAAAGGCATCTGTGACATCTGGAAATACTTGCCATACCTTCCAGGCTGTTTTCTTGCCTCGACCTCCAAATGCTGACACTGTATCGCATCCAGTGAATGCGTGGAAGACTGGTAGAGTTGTACAGATCTTAGGATCCATACTACCAACGATCTCATGAATGGGAAGGTAGCAATAATTTGACTTTGTACCAAATGCCATCCATAGTTCATCTGGACTTATTTGGTGAAATTTAGAAATTCCTAGTACCACCACATCGGTATCTACCGTGCGCACCATCAGTTTTCTGCTACCTTTCTGTACAGCATCTAATACATGGAGCAAAAGGCGGGTGTCTGCTTCTTCCTGTGAACATGGGACAAGGTTTGACATGTCTGCATTGACCATGGTACTGACGGCATCCTCTTCATTGGTTGCAAAGAGCACCTTTCCATCATGGACAGGATAATTTTTCACTTGCCCGGACAAAAATTTAAATAATTCAGTTTTATTCTCTGCTACACGAAGGAAGTCATCCCATTTTGGGGGAAGAAGAGTGGTTGCAGATACGCGTCTTCGAATTCCCTTACCTCTCCTTTTCCTGGTAGAGGCTTTTAGACTGTTACGAATGTAAGTATCCCAAACCACATCCACTCTCTCAGCTGTTTCCAGGTACTTGGATATATAAGGCAAAAATATAGCATCAGCATAATCTTGGAATGTTTTTGCTGTTCCAGGATGCATCATTTGTACTGCAGCAGCATTACTTCTGGCAGCTCTGTTATAGAGTGCAACTAAACATTTGCTATGATATTTGGCCTCTATAGTCATCATATCTCCTGGGGAAAGCTTGGCTAATAGAGCAGTGTCATTGAGTTCAAGTGCACATTTACGAACTTTTGAGTCGATATCATAGGTGCTGGCATTGTGGAGCCCTGCAGAGCCAGCAGGCTCATCACAAAAGAAACATGTAGCCTTAACATCAGCTGGGTCACAATGAGCACGTGTTTGCATACACTCTGACTGACTGCTACTCTTTTCATGTGTGACCTTCTTCCTGAGCCGATCAAGCTTAGTCTGGTTAAATTTTAGGCGACAAGATTTATGCCAGCAAGCTTGATGCTTTATCATCGTGGCTTCAATCCCACCCCCATCATCCAGACTTTTAATATCAATACTCATGGGGACATGCCCAGCTTCTCAAATTGAACTAGCTGTTCCTCCAGTGTTTTATAGCCAACAACAGATGTTTTAGTTGTTCTAGCTGGACACTGTAAATCACTATTGGTATGGTCTTGGCAGAACATACACAACTTCCAATTTATAATGCATGCTTTCTTGGGTGTTGGCCCTTGAGCATCAACCAGTGTATAACACTTTGCCATGAAGCTATGAAATCACAACAGGGCTAGCTAGCTGACCTTACAGTACTTCTGCAAACATAGAAACCCTCCGTAGCACCTAAAAACATGTAACATACTGGTAATGGAGACAGCACTGAGAAGATATATGAAGAGAACCTACCATGTGACCAAGAAGATTCTATAAGAAGCCCACACTACAACCTACATTGCTTAGTAAGCTAGGCTTGTTCAGGTGTAAATACATGACATTCACACCTTCATGTACAATGTGGTCAAAATGGTATCCACAAAAATGACCATAACTTTGGAATAGAATTAGATACAAACTTAATTTTAATGTCAAAATACTTCATATGCTAAGAGCTTTAATTTGATTACCTACATTAAGGTTTTTGAACATAAATGCATGAAATAGGAGAGAAAATTCCTTATTTGGTATGTATATTAATTAATAAAGGTCAACCAAGGTCAAATCTGAGATGGCTCCACATCTAAAAATGAAGTCTATAGTATGAAGGAGTTGTGTGCAAAGTTTTACGCTTTTACCATAAAATGCACATAACTCCTATTTTGTGGACCTTAGCAGCCCTACTAAATATGCTAAGATCATACTTTACATTTTAGTTTTAAAATAGTAATGTCCTTAACATGTCAGTCTGCCTCATTTACCCTCACCCCAACAATATAATTATATTTAGCATCATTAACCCATGTAATCTGTTGTATGAATCTGGAAGAATCACTATTAGTGTGTGCTTTCTTATGATATTTTAAGCTTTTGCTCATGCTATTCTAGGACTGTTTTTCTCTTCGTGTGGACATAAAATGAAAGTAGTCGTAAAAGTAGCAAATTACGTTAGGTCATTCATTAAAGTTCTCCCTAGCTACTGTGAGCTATTGGTTTTGATCAATTTTTACATTTTTATATCAACTATGTATCTAAAATATTCCACTCTACAGTACTTTTAATTTTTCTGCTGGTTATGTCACTTGCTGCTAGCTAGATGTATAAAATTGTGAGGATTTTTAAATTTGCACCATCACTGGCTATAATGAAATATGCCTACTTATTTGCTACACTTTTAACAACTTAATTGTGGCAAAATAAAGAAATAATTAAGTATGTTCATTCTCATGATGAACAGCTTATGAAGTGTAGTTGTTCATCTGTATTATTGTTATAGTAACAATATTATAGCTTTACTTTTACCTTTTATATGGAATACACTCATTCAGCAAAAGAGTGGTTTGTTTTCTATCACTGTCAAACTCCAACACAGTCAGGATTGAACATTAAAAAAAACACCTTCTGCTTCAGTTCAGACAAAAGGAATGAGAGAGTGAAAGACAAGCTAAGAGCTGAAGGTTTCATTTCAATAAGAGATCCACCTAAACAAGAGAGGGAAAAAATAATTTCAGGGAAAGGGAAAATTGGCTTCTTCACAATCTGTTTGCAAGGAAAAGAGGAAACTGGCTTAAAAAAAAAAAAAGAGCTGCAAAGTTTAAAATTGTATGCATTGTCTAGCAACCAGAAAAGCTAATACCACTAAATTAGTTTCCCCCTTAACAGAATAAGCTATACATAGCTAAGCATGCTTATAAAAAGTCAAGTCAGTGCCATCATAGAAGAACAAACTATATAAATACAAAAATAACTAATTGAAACTAAGAGCTCACATACCATTTGTGCCATTTAGCACACCTCTAGTAGCTAGTGAGATTTTTTTTCGTCAATTACAATCTAATGGTAAATATTGGTACTTTATTAGAAAAAATAAAAGGTAAATTTTTGGGCCAATGCATAAAGAAATTTGGGTAAAACAATGCAAATAAAATATAAATCATTTATGAGCATAATAATTATTGGTAAAAATAAAAGGAACTGCCATAAGCACACTATATAACATAAGTAGCATATTTTATCTAGCTAGCTAATCTAGTTTTAGTACTAAATTAAAGATAATTGTCCTCACTTTAAGCGCTGTTAGAAGGCTAACTCTCTGGTTTAAGATTTTCCCATCTGCTCTGCTCTGCCACTTCAACCCGCTCGCTCCACTCCTCAGTAACCAGTTCAATAAAAGGGGATACCCATATTTCCGCAGGGATACCCATATTTCCCGTAAATATAGGAGGGGGTACCTATATTTCTGGAAATACGGGTATGGGGGCACCCATTTTTTCGTAAATATAGGTATCCTGGACACCCATATTTGGGGATACCCAAATTTTCTTGACACCGGCAGTACTATCAGTGCTACTAACAGTATAGGTGCAAATCAGGTTGCATAACACGAATATGTGGCTGTAAGAAGAAAAAAACAACCAAATATGTGGAGCTGTATGTCAACTGTGCCAACTTTGAAAATTCAGAATTTTAAACTTTTTTTTTTTTGCACTATTATTTCTAGAGTCTTAACTTCAGAGGAAGATGTTGACCGTATAATGAAAGATGATTTTGGTAATGACCAAGTACAATAGTGATGATGATAACATGGAAGAAGAAAATTATGACAATCATAATGGCCACTGCAGTGAAGATGACAGTGTGTATGATAGCAGTGCTAAATATCTGTATTTTAATGAGGATATTTCTGTACCAATATGTTGAGTTTTTTTTTTTACTACCCTAAAATGATTAAGTTTCAGGAATTAGCTAATAGTTATATTATTCAAACTGACAGCATCGAAAATGCACAAACTGTCAATAAGTTGTGTTGAAGATTAGGACAGCGCTTGCGCGGCAAGTTAGCGTGACCACACCCACTTAGGACGTTGACTTCGCGTGAGCAGTAGTAGCGTTATTATTTGGAGTGAAAGTGCAGTAACCTATGTGGTCCTTTGGTTATTTATATATGCTGTTACACTGTAATGGGTAAGTGACATTATGATGAAATAACTTGTATACTTAATATTTTTGGTTCCCTTGTACCTATGTTTACCTATAATTACACGACGTTTGGACACACCGTTGTCTTCATCAGGTCAAAAAAGTAAAGATGTACTTCTTCTATGTAGTTATAAACATTGATATAAGGGAACAAAATATAGATTATTGTGCGAAATGTCAACTATACTTACTTTTGTAGTAATTTGTAATCACAACATTAATGTATTAAGAATATTATGTTACCTTTTTTACTAGTGGTGTGCTGCACTATTGTTAAAAGATAGATTTAACTTCTAACACTCAAGCTACTAAAAAAAAGTCGAGTTTTTAAGGGTGGCCTACACCGCCTACGTAACTTTTTGTTGATGGCTGCTATGCACGAGTACTACTATTGTATACTTACAAGGGCTTTTCCACTACAACACAAGGACAAAGTACCTGCCGAAGGCGCCGCTCACTTATTTTAGAGTTTATCAGGAGGACTCTATTGTTGTGTTCACCATGCCTCAGCACTCCTCCCTCAGTCTGCAAGGAAGCTGTGGTCCCTCTCCCTCTTTCTGCTGATGGTTCCAGGTCATTGGCATTAGCCAGTAGTGCATCCAGTGCCAGCACATGGGCATAGGACAGTGTGCCTTAGGGGCCGTCATAAAACTTTGTAGCACTTTTTTGGAGCGGTTCGGCTATTAGACAACCTGAAGCGAAGACACCACAACTTCGCGAAGTATACTTTTGCTGCTACTGTGCGATTGCTTCTGCTCGCGTATTATCAATTGACACTCGTTAGTTAGAGTCTCGTTTCGCTCTCCCAATAATCTTTAGCTAAGTAGTTTTTATAATGCACAATACTTTCACACAACTGAAAATATCTACACCAAGACTTAACTTCGTAGTTAGTCTAGTGGTGGCACTTGATATACGAGCTTTTTGCAATCTAGGAATGCTGTAGCACAAGATAGCTTTATCCATTCTTATATCCTCTACCACCTTTTTTAGTAACATCATTTTTGCTCTCCTGCCCTCTTCCTGAGTTCTTCCTCTCTTCAACTCATTCTTTTTTAGTGATGGATGGACAATGAATTTTCAAGTAATGTTGAGTATGGCTTATAACTGACAAATAGAGTATTAACTTACCACTACTACTAACAATAGTAATGGAACTCAGGTTAGTTTTTTTGAGTTTTACCTGTACTCACAAAAGAATCGGATGAGGTAAACAATTCAATTTTTAGGATGATACGGTAATGATCGATAAACCAGAGCATACTATTTAGTGAGCTTTGGGACGGGGTCGAAGACTGAGCTAACACAAAAATATGAGAGGGTCAAAGTACAAACTGTTTGACTTAAAAAAAAAAGAAAAAGGCATTTCTAAGGAATTTGCCGATGGGTTTGAACCTAACCTATTAGGACAGCTTACTACCGTAGTAGTCAAAATGCTGTGTAAAACCTTAGTTAGTTAAACATTTACTTTGTGCTGTTCTTTAGCTAAGCAGTAGCGGTAACGCACAACACTTGTTCATCATATCGTGGTTAGACTATTGGACAATGAATTTTCAAGTATGAATGAGTGTTGTGTAGGGGGTATAACTACAACAAGGAGCTCATTAACTTACCACCCCACTAATTCGAGTAGAAAATAAACTCCAGTAAGTTTGTAAGTTTCAACTACACCGGCAAAAGAATTCAAAGCGGTAAACATTCAATTTCTTCAAATGGTACGGGTAACGATCGTTACGTCAAAATATTTCGTTTAGTGGCGTACTGGACGAGATCGACTCCTAACATGAATGCCCTGGAGTTATACAATATATAGCTTATTAAAAGTATTAGCATCGAAGTTTAGAGAGAGCTCATCTGTTACAAAATCGTCCAATTCTCTGTGGATTAGAAGATATAGAAGTCACAGATGACATATTATTGTGCAGCGATAAAAATATCACTCACACTACCAATAAACATTGCCCAAACAGTCACTTACATTTAAAACAAACGAGAGCATCACAATGAGCCTGAGCTCTCAATCTCATGCTATGCCAATTTGACAATACTAATCCCTCAGAATTGCTCTAGTAGTATGATAATGAATCTATTAGGATAAAGGATTTAATCATAGCAAATTTTCTAGTTCTAACAACTAATTATATTCATTAAAACTTAACGGGCGCTTCGCTTCTTGCCATAGTCCTCTTCAGGGGTCAACTTTATGCTATTTTTATCACTGCACAATAATAAATCATTCAATTATTATTTTTAGGATGTGCTAGACAGTTTTAAGATTCCAAATTTAAAGTTTATTATATCACAGGATAATCTTTCTGTAACTGTTATGAAGTTGAAAAAGGAGAAATTGACAATTGACTAATAGATTTTCATGAAATTTTGGGCTCTTAAGAATTATGAATAGAAGAAGAAGAATTAAGAATATTTTTTATTCCTTATTGTGTAAACAAAAGCCTGTGTAAGACAGAGAATACACCTAAGAAGAAGCAATGAAATACCATTCATAAGTGCTTCTCATTTTGAAGGCAACCTTTAAGGAGTGTGATTACTGACAACAGGTGTAAAATATATTTAGTAGTGGTGTATGCCATTAAAATCTGCACCTCAGCATTTTCTAAAGCTTTCTTGTGAAGTCCAAATAATGACCATAAAAGGAGAAAAAGCAATTCTGTATTATTAATCAATTCTGAATTCAGACTTTTCTTTAGAAAATTCACAAAAAGCTAGTATAAGATACAATATTATCGCTTTCCTTTCATAAAATTAACAGCATTGGGAGTGTTTAAACCTCTTGATATGAAGTGTGCTAGTTGTATACAAAACATTTGTAATGAAGTCTTTCTAAACTTTGTTACAATTTGTTAAATAAGATGTATTCTCTCTCTTTCACAGGCTTTTTTAAACAATGCAGAATTAAAAATATTTGATGCCACTGGGAATCGAATCCAGGACCGCTTGCTTAACACAAGTATTCTGCCACTGAGCTACAGCTACCAGCCAGCAAAAAAACTCTCTCCAATTCATGTATTTATACAGTTTGAGGGGTAGGCTATGCTACAGTTTTGCTCTCAACAGACCCACCAAAATTCTCTTTTTTTAAAAGATTCTTTTTACCCGTAATTTTTTTACTCCACTAAATTGTCACTTTCTCAGCCTTCTTTTACTCATTAGATGTATTCTCTCTCAGTCACGGGCTTTATTGAACAATACAGAATTAATAATATTTAGTCGTCACCAAAAAGAATAAGAATCTTTGAAAAAAGATTATTTTTTGTTAGACTGTAGTGTAGCAGTACCCCTTAACAGTATAAATACAAGATTGGAGTGTTAAGGATCCCAGATTCCATTCCGAGAGACAACCAAATATTTTTAATTCTGTATTGTTTAAAATAAACCTGTGAAAGAGAGAGAATACATCTATTGGGTAAAAGAAGTCTGAGGAAAAACATTGTGACGTGAACTTATTGAATTGTTCCTCCCTGGGAACATAATTAATGTCATTTACAACTAAATTTAAGTCATGAAACTAACAACATATTAAAATTGTTGACACACAGAAATCAGTGAATAGAGATTATCTCATGTTTCTAAAGTATACAGGGCAATGATAAAATACAAAGGTTATAGTGTATGACACAAACTTTAAAAAAACTTAGTGTTAAAAAATATATAAAGCACTATTACTAAAAGATGAATCGAACTGTTTATATGAAAACATTTGCCACTCAAAAATTGATAACAGTTAAGACAGATCTTGTATTTTATAAATGTTTCTCTTCAATTTTTGAATAATAATCTTCAGCATATTGATAAATGTTGCATATCTCATCTCTTTGTCGATGTTTGTATTTCTTGGAAAAATATGAGTAAATTATCAAAGTAAAAGCTGCCAGTAGTAAATTCATTCCATAGTACAGCACACTACAACTGCTGTGTAATATTGGAAAATAGATGAATACAAGTAATAAGAAAGCAGCAATTGCTTGAAAGACTCCTTTTATAGCAAAAGACAATCCAATTATCAATCCCTTCATGGATGGAGGACTCTGAGCACATATGAACTCATAGAGAGCTGTATACAGCAATACATTAGATATACCATACAAAGCCCTTGGAAGAAGAAGTAAAACTGGTGGTATCTTTAAATCAATATCAGTTACAACATGATTAGCTCCAGCATCATATGTGTAGTTAGAACGATGGTAAAGAGGAGTAAATACACACTGTTTTTTTACCAAGGCAAGTGGAAAATTTAAAGCAGTTATTGTTATCAAAGTCAAAATTAAGAAAATAATACCTACACCAAGTCGTTTTAACATATTAATAGAGTAGCAATATTTAAATTGCCTAAAACAGAACAAGTATATTGGAATTAGTATCACAACTATTAAAGAAGATAAAGTGCTGTCATCAAGGATATAATGATAAGGTATTGAACTTGTCTGAAAATTTTCAACATACCAATATAGTGAAGAATCTACAGCATAAGTTGTTAAAAATACTGGACATAAACTCAATAAAATTTTCAGAATTCCATAAAATGCTTTAACATTCTCTACATCTTCTGTATAGTATATGGACCTCCATATTTAGTTTTTGCAAGATCCAGTCCAGTAGGTATCTCATCTTCACAGTATGTAAAAGCACTACGTTGAACAGGAGCTTTATGCAGCCTGGCAAAGCGAGTAATTTTATAAACTTGCTTGTATGGATAAATTCTGGCTGGATTTATGAGAAACCAATTCTTTTTGCGGTGAGCTATACATAGTGATACTATAATTGTAACAAATGAGGATATTGTAAGTATGCCAAACAGACTTAAACCCATTATAATGTCATAACGATATATTTTCCATGGCTGTACAATGACAAGTTGTACTAGATAATATATCCACACATACCAGTAGATGAATATGCTCTGATGTTCTGCTGGCGAGTCATGGAGCTGCTCTATACTAAACTGGATCACGTTAGAATTGAATCCAATAGAACTGACATTTGTAGCAAAATAAACTAGTACAAAAATTGTTATTGTTCCCATGTATAAAACAAGAGACACAATACCACCTTGTCCTGATCTTGAAACAACAGGCACAAGAATAGACACTACCATGATTAATAATGTAACACCCACTACACAAGCAAACACAATTATTTTCAAACTATAAATTATTATTTTGTATCTTCCCACGACATTATCTGCTAAATATCCAGCTAATGGATAGAAGCACAGACTGATTGCATTCACAGCATATATCAATGATGCAAGCCACTGTAGAGACAAATTCAGGTATATGCCTGGGTAGCTCGCTAGTCTATACAATAATCCAAAACAAAAAATCCAGACTAAGCAGATCACAGTTGCTTTGGATGAGATACAGGCATTCTTGAATTTAAATCTTGCTAAAAGTTGTTGCCAACCCTTTATTTTGTAGTTATTCAGTAGACTCCTTCTAGTTGCATTTTGTATTTCAAATTGCTCACTATTCATCTCCAGTCTTCAATATGTATAAATATTCTATCAGACAACAGTCTTTTTTTTTCTTCATGTGGTGTTGCCTTTAAATAATTTATAGCCCACTAGCATCCTATTTAGGTCCACTGGGATTTACATCCCAAAGATTAGGCTTATTGTTTTACACAACTATCATCAAGGTCAGCATTTTTGCAACACCATCTAAAACCTCATAAAACTCAATTAATATCTTATTAATAAAACATTATACTGTTTAAAGAAGTACCAGTTGATTAATATTGAAATCAACCAAATAATATCAGGATAAAAAATGTATTAGATGACAAAAACAGGCTACTAGAGACTTGTCATCTTTACAAAAACAAAATTGATTAAACATATGGTAACGTATTTTACTCACTTGTGGTGCTGGTGATATACAAGTGACAGTAATTCTGCTTACTAAAACAATTCAGAGGCTTAATACAGCACTATATTAACACTATGAAGATATAATTATTTTCCTTTCCAACAATATTCAGTGTAATTATTTGAGTGGAATATACAATCTTTTTCCACAAGTTTTAATTTAACATTTTCATTGTTATATTTTCTAAGCTATTCCCAATACAATTCAACTAGGGCCCACCACATAGTGACGCTTGATGTACTACAAAGTAAGAATGCAGTAACATAAGTTATTTGATATGCTATTATCATTCTCTACCATTGTTTAAGATCACATATGAATTCATAGAGACTTGTGTATAAGAACATGTTAGAAATTCCATACAAACACCGGGGAAGGATGATTAACATTGCTGGAAAACTTACAAATTCATTGCTTACCATGTGAGATTAATTGTTCATGTGTATGATATTATATTCAGAAGAATTGTAACTACCTTTATAGGAAAAGTTATCATAACGGTGATGAAGACTTTGAAACAAACAGCGCTGTTTGTGAGTACAAGCAATTAAAGCTGTTATAAGTATTAAAGTCATGGTCACAAATATTATGCCCAAACCAATTCTTTTCAGCATACCCATAGAATAATAGCAGAGACATTTTTTGAAAAAGAACAAGTACAGTGGAATTAGCAAAACAACTATTATCGAAGATATTGTATTGTCATCAACAAAATAGTGAAAAATTTTGATAGTTAAATTTTCTTCATATAAATAATGTGGTGCCATCTCTTCACTGTACCAAAACAATGGATAATCAGCTGCTATCATTACCAAAAATGCTGGACATAAAGACAACAAAATTTTTAAAATTCCATAAAATGCTTTAACATTCTCTACTTCTTCAGTAGAATACGGACCACCATATTTAGTTTTTGCAAGATCTAGTCCAGTAGGTATCTCATCTTCACAGTATGTGAATGCACTACGTTGAACAGGAACTTTATGCTGTCTGGAAAAGCGAGTAATTTTATAAACTAGCTTGTATGGATTTACTCTGGCAGGATTAATGAGAAACCAATTCTTTTTGCGACAAGCTATACATAATGATACTATAATCATAAACAGTGGGCACATTATAAGCATAAATAAAAGTGTGAAACTTGTTATTGGTTCCAAATAAGCTAAGTTCCATGGTTGTACAATTATAAGTTGCACTATGTAGTATATCCAAACATACCAGTAGATAAACAGACTTTGATGTTCTGATGGTGAATCATGAAGTTGATCCATACCAAACTGAATTACATTAGCATTGAATCCTATAAAGCTAATATTAATAGCAATGTAGAATAATACAGATACCACAATGAGTCCTATGTAGCCAATATTACATCCAATATTCAGTTCACCTGCTCCAAGCAAGCTAAGATCGCATCCAAACACTCCGTCTGATATAGCAAGCAATACTACAGACACTATAACAGGTATAAGTGTCACTATGCAAGCAATTGTATAAATTTTTAAGCTAGTTGTGATTATTTTGTATCTTCCAAGAACATTATCTGCTAAATATCCAGACAATGGATAAAAACACAAGCTTATAGCATCTCCTATGTATATCACAGATGAAATCCACTGCTTCAATAGTATGAAAGATTTGCTTGGGTTACTTGCTAATCCACAAACTATTCCAATGCAAAAACTCCAAATCAAAGTGATCAAAGCTGCTTTTGAAGAGACGCAAACATGCTTTAATCTGAGTATTTTCACCAATCTTGTCAGTTTATTTTTTTGTGTAGTACTCCTATTCAGTAAGCCTGTTTTTATTGTTACTTCTGTTAGTGTCTTAGACTTCTCCCTATCATTCATTTTTCTTTTCAAATGATTTTACACTGTAAGAATTCGACAATTTATAGTCAGCAAGCTGGGATTTCAAATTTCCCAAATGAGTATCTATATACTATGCTTTTATCTTATCTTATTATGACAATTTTTCAATAATTTTTGGGAAAATAGTAGCATAAGAATTTAACTTAAGTTTAAATGTGATTCAATTTCATTGCTGGTCATAGTTGATACAAAGTTCAAGCCAAATAGTTAATGTTTCAGCTAAAAGGCTCTGACAAAAGTTCATTTACAAAACCTGGAGTGCTGTATGAGTCTTGACAACCATTACATGTATTGTTCTTTTGAGAAGAGTTATAATAACTAACTATTCAAGTAGTACCAGCATGATTGCAACACCCATAATCATGTTTTTAAACTGTTAAATTAGGAACTTTATAGTCGGCTTTTATTCATATCTAGCTTTCTTCTTCTTTTTATTCAATTCACATTGGGAATAATTAAAGCTATTTAGTGGAATAAATAATAATGTGAAATGCTGGCAACATTTATTGTGAAACATTTTCCCAACTTTTTCCAATAGCAAATAATTCTATTGTTCCTATTCATGTTATTCAAAGCTAACTTCAAGCACAGCTAAATGTTTTATAACAACCTTCCATATACTATCACACCAAAATCACAAGAAGATTTAAACCCAATAATATGTTTTTTAAGAAGAGTGCAATTGATATTAGTGAATAACAATTTATTTCTTGAGGGTTATTTAATAACTGATCATGCTCACAATATAATATTGTATAAATAAAAATTCTCAAAAATATTTTTTTACACAATAGTTAATTATCTTGAAGTTTAACAGACAAAGATTGCCAGTGAAGATTAGAACATTATTCAGTATGCTTTAAACTAAGGTCTCGTCAATTTTGAGTAATATTATTTGTCTGCACGAATATTCAATACTCATATTTTTTACTATAGCTAGTTATATTTCTATGAGAAAATAGCATTTATAAAATTTAGCAGAATATCATGTATTAATTATCATGTATTTAAGAGTTAAAACAAAAGCAACTGTAATTGTTGAAAAAGTAGAAAACACCAAAAAATTGTAGCTATTTACTTAAGGACTTGTAGCCTTCATCTAACTTAATTAATAAGCATTTATGAGGAGTCCAGATCACCATTAAGTACACTGTTCCTTTGTCCCAAGGAGAATATTTTTTGTGAATTCTTTTCTTGACTTTTTACATAGAAGCAATGTACCAAATGCACCACAGAATTATGAGAACTTTTCTATGAAAATACAATAAGAATTGAAGTATATTATAGTAGTTGAGTAATTATACTTAGATCCCGTTGCTATATTGTTACTAGGTGTACTAACTTAGTAAGTGTGCACTATTTTTTGCCTTTAGGTATATGAACTGTGCATACTAACCACCCTTGGGGTATTGCTATTTTTGAGTTTTAGTTTAATAGAAGAATAGGCCGGATAAAGCAGGGAGCAGGTTATGTGAGGCTGGATATGCTAGGGTCTACTACTCTCTCATATCCACAACTCTCCTGCTGCGCTCTCATACCCAGGAATTTACCATAGCTAGCTGCTTTACCGCTTACTGCTGAGCAGCCCACGTTAGAGTTAGATCTGGAGACAACAGCTGGCAGCTACAATGTTAAAGTAAACTTGCTAAAGTAAACTTGCATGTGCTTCAATGAATTTTAATTGAATTTTAATTTTGGGCCGGAAACACGGAAGAATTCGCTTGACACCGAAAATGCTGATAAACAAAGTTGCTAGTGGTAACTGGGCAGGCCTGGGTAACCGGATCTAAAATAGTTAGAGCATGCGCTTAGGTACTGGTGCATTTAGTGCACAAAGCCCTCGGGCCTACGGCCCTTGGGCTTCAGTGCACTAAATGCACCAGTGCCCAAGCGCTTATGCTCTAACTATTACATATGTATTATATATTATATATATATATATATTATGTATAATATTATATATAATTGTAATATTATTATAATATAAATGTTATATATAGATCTTGGCTAGCAGTTTGACCTTTTCCTGATTCTTACAGCCATGTTAACTTCAGTTTATTTGGACACCATAGAAAATCCACTTGTAACAATTATTTCTTTAAAACTAATTGTTACGCAACTTCGGGAAGCTATGTATTCATCTTTATAAATATATTTTTTGAAGCTGAAAGCAATTGTTTCAATAGAAAAGATAGTGCTCATTTTACATTAGTTATTTTCTTTCTGCATGCAGTCTGCATCAATGAGAGTATAAATTCTGCAAGTTGTTATTCAAACATTTATTGCTGAGCAATTTCTAAACCTTGGTCAATAATAATTATTCTCAATTGTTTCTATTGATGACTATCACTGTTATTCACAAAGGAAATAATAATTTGAAGCAAACTTCAAAACTATTGAGTCAGAGTGTGATATGGCGAAAATTAAAGGAGCAGGCCAATGTACTTATATCAGCCAGAGGCACATGAAAATAAGGCCTGAGAGTAAAATATCCTTACGATATCACTCTACAGGGCCATATTTAGAGGAATTTCTTGTATTGCTTCTTTATTTATGTCACTTATCACAGTTGTAATGCATTTAGAGTAACAGTTATGAGGAAAGGGACGGATTAATCAGATAAAAAGCAATTCTGTATTATTAATAAATTGTGAATTCAGGTTTATTTTTTAGAAAAATTTACAATAAGCTAGTATAGGTTACAATTATCGCTTTCCTTTCATAAAATTAACAGCATTGGGTTTATATAATCTCTTGATATAAAGTGTGCTAGTTGTATATAAAAACATTTATAGTGAAGTCTTTCTAAACTTTATCTTTAACAACTTATTGAATTGTTCCACCTCATGCTTTTTCTAAACCTTTTTATAATGTCGAAATAATGTCCATAATAGAAAAAACAATTCTTTACTATTAATCAATACAGAATTCAGATTACTTTAGAAAAATTCACAATAAGCTATTATAACATACCCTTTCATAAAAATTAACAACATCTGGAGTATTTAAATCCCTTTATATACAGTGTGTTAGTTGTATTTTAAGCAAATTATAGTGAAATCTTTCTAAACTTTGTCCGTAACAACTTATTGAATTGTTCTCTGAAACATAATTAATGTCATTAAAAACTAAGTTTAAGGTGCAACTTAGCAATGAAGTGTTTAACAACATAATTAAATGGTTGACACACACAAACTCAGTTAAAAGGGATTATTTAATATTTTAAAGTATATACAGGACAATGGTAAAATACAATGGTAGTGCATGACACAAACTTAAAAAAATTAATTAAAATGTAATAAGCGTTATTACTAAATTAATGATGAACTGCTAACATGAAAATGTTAACAAAAATTGATGACAATTTTAACAAATTGTGTATTAATTAATGTTTCTCTTCAGTTTTTGAATAATAATCTTCAGCATACTGATAAATGTTGCATATCTCATCTCTTCGTCGGTGTTTGTATTTCTTGGCAAAATATGAGTGAATTATCAAAGTAAAAGCCAATAGTAGTAAATTCATTCCATAATACAGCACACTACAACTGCTGTGTGATATTGGAAAATATATGAATACAAGCAATAAGAAAGCAGCAATTGCTTGAAAGACTCCCTTTATAGCAAATGACAATCCAATAATCAATCCCTTCATGGATGGAGGACTCTGAGCACATATGAACTCATAGAGAGCTGTATACAGCAATACATTAGATATACCATACAAAGTCCTTGGAAGAAGTAAAACTGGTGGTATCTTTATATCAATATCAGTTACAACATGATTACTATATACCAATCAGCTCCAGCGTCATATGTGTAGTTAGAATGATGGTAAAGAGGAGTAAATACACACTGTTCTTTGACCAGTGCAAGTGGAAAATTAAACGCAGTTATTGTCATCAAAGTCAAAATCAAGAAAAGAGTACCTATACCGAGTCTTCTTAACATAGTAATAGAGTAGCAATATTTAAATTGCCTAAAAAGGAACAAATGTATTGGAATTAGTATCACAACTATTAAAGAAGATAAAGTGTTGTCATCAAGGATATAATGATAAGATACTGAACTTGTCTGAAATTTTCCAACATACCAATTACAATGAAGAATCTACAGCATAAGTTGTTAAAAAATACTGGACATACACTCAATAAAATTTTCAGAATTCCATAAAATGCTTTAACATTCTCTACGTCTTCTGTAGTATATGGACCTCCATATTTAGTTTTTGCAAGATCTAGTCCAGTAGGCATCTCATCTTCACAGTATGTAAAAGCACTACGTTGAACAGGAGATTTATGCAGCCTGGCAAAGCGAGTAATTTTATAAACTTGCTTGTATTGATAAATTCTGGCTCGATTTAAGAGAAACCAATTCTTTTTGCGGTGAGCTATACATAGTGATACTATAATCATAAAAGTAGGCACATTATAAGCATAAAAAAGTGTCATACTTGTTATTGGTTTCAAATAAGCTAAGTTCCATTGCTGTACAATTATAAGTTGTACAATGTAGTACAGTATGTCCAAACATACCAGTGGATAAACAGACTTGGATGTTCTGATGGTGAATCATGAAGTTGATCCATACAAATTGAATTACATTAGCATTGAATCCTATAAAGCTAATATTAATAGCAATGTAGAATAATACAGATAACTCAATTTGCACTATGTAGCCAATATTACATCCAATGTTGTGTTCACATGCTCCAAACAAGCTAAGATCTCATCCAAACACTGGGTCTGATCAAGGAAGCAATAACTACAGATATTATAACAGTTATAATTGTCACTATGCAAGCAATTATATAAAAAAAAATTATTCTAGTTATCATTATTTTGTATCTTTCGAGAACATTATCTGCTAAATATCCAGACAATGGATAAAAACACAAGCTTATAGCATCTCCTATGTATATCACAGATAACATCTACTGCTTCAATAGTATGAAAGATTTGCTTGGGTTCCTTGCTAACCTACAAACTAAAATTTCCTAAATGAGCACCTATTTAAAGATATGTTTGTAATCTTATAATTATTATTATGACAATTCTCCAACAATTTATGGGATAACAGTAGTTAGTTTAGATGTGATTCAATTTCATTGCTTGCCATAGTTGAAAAGTGCAATTGATGTTAGTGAATATCAATTCATTTCTTGATGGGTACTCTATTGATCATGCTCACAATATAAAATTATATTCAATAAGTTAATGCCAAAGTAAAGGTAAGAGTCAGTCTAATAAAGTTAAATCTTACAAGGCATTTGATTATTTAAGAATGTATGCATAATCTAATTGTAAAAGTGGCTCACAAACCATTTGAGTAGGAACAATATACTAAATTGAGCATTTTTGAGACCACAATATTTTTTTGTACATGAAATTGTAATTAATGAACCATCATATCATAATGTAAAATTTCTCACAAATAGCATAATTCAAGCTGTGCCTCTGCTGCCTTTTACTAACTACTAATACTAAACTAAATTTCGTCCAACTATGTCACCAAATCATATCATATATGAGGTTTACTTTGTGAACATTGTAGGGTGCTTTTAATGGAGTTATATGTTCTGCTCTTTTTAGGAATTTCGACAATCTATAGATTGTGCTGCACACTCTATAAATTCATAGATTGGGGAGACAATCTTTAGATTATGCTGCACAATCTATAGATTAGCACCCATACACCAATAAATCTATACTTAAATTTTGGCACCCTTAAATTTTCATCACAGCATAAGTGAATATAAGACATGCCGTGTAAAATCATAGCTATTTGTATCTAATAAATGTTCATAAAAATCACTATTGACCATTCATTAGTAGTCAGTGAAATTGTGAATGTTTTATTTCATTGACCAATATTCCAGAAATACATGTGTAATGTATCGTACATAGGATATATGGGTGTAAATCGCTTTCTGGCATTAGCTTTTCAATAGAAGTTAGATTTTAGGTGGTATTGCTAGTATTGTGCATTTAAATATTATGCTAGGCTAGAGCAGTAAGAAGTTGGTGCGGCCATTATAACCACACCCAATTAAATAGACCCATTCATTCACTAAATTAATGAAAAGAATAGATTTGAATCCAACAGCAGCATTTTTCCCATTTGAATATTATCCTTTCAAAAATGGCTTATTAGCCACAAAAATCACTCTAAACAATCCAGTACGAGCACATTTATTATTACAATGCAGTTCCCTGATGAAATTATCAGTGAGGTGAGTGCCCCTCGCATGTTTAGCTTCTCCTGTAAGACATCATTTACATGCACTGTTTTCATTACGTGAGAGCTATATACTGACATATTGATACGCCAAATAAATTATTGTTTTTGCCTGAGGAATGATTCAGTAATAGCTATAGCTAGTGTATAGTAGCACTGAGGGTTGCACTTTTGGTACATTATGGTACAATGCAAATTATTTTTTATAAACAATCAGTGATTCACATCAATAATTAATTTGTTATGTATAATAGTGAGAATCAAACCTTTCTTTGCTTAGATCTATAGAAGGTAACTCTTTAGAGTCTGCCTTAATTGTTGTGTTTTCATAACCATTACTTTGAAATACTTTGTGTAGGTGTTTCTCTTCTTCCTTCAAGTTTTCACTCTTATTACTTAACCCTCCAAGCTCTTTGTATGAGTAAAAACATGAAGGAAGAAGACAAATGCCTACACAAAGTACTTCAAAGTAAAGGTATTAACAGCACAACCATTAGTCCAGTACTTATCAGTATGTACCATTAGGTTTTCAGGATATGATGGTGTGTTGGTGAGTGAAAACTTGAAGGAAGGAGAGAAACACCTCTTGCTAAATAAATTATAATCAATGCATTTCAATCGAGTTTGCTTGATATTCCTCCTTTGAAAGGAGCTGAAGAATTTACAAGGAAAGAGGGAGCAACTTGGGAGTAAGAGAGATAAACAAAGGAGGAGAAAAAAATCCATGAGCTGAAGAGAGGAATAAGAAAAACTGAGATCGTTCAGGGGAAAAGTGAGCAGGCAAGAGAAACTATAGATAAATAAACCATTTGCTACTGCATTCCAAATTTTGCAAAAGTTTGTTCAGGATTGCTGGTCTGGTATAGTTAAGACCCTTTACCAAATGGTTGCTATGCTTGAAATGGAATTTATCAAACTAAGTTGTTCTTGTGGGTTTACTTTTGATATTACTTTGGGTAAATATGTCTTCAAGTTGTTATCATAGATATCTGTTATTGTGAAAGCTCCCTGGCAAATTCTCTCAATTATATCTCCCTAAATATTAAGTATTTTGCAAACTTTTTGTCATCCAGTTCTTTTTTTTTTCTTTCTTTTTTTTAATGAACTGATAGAATATTGCAACAATCTTTTTAGAATAACAATTTTTCTTAAATACTTTTCCAAATGTTTAATTTCTGTTTCTCAAATTGAAGAATTACAAATTTGTATTGTGTTGTGTTCAAGGCATTTTATAGTAACTACATAAACTCACTGATGGTGATTGGAATTAAATGTAACTTTTATTTATTTTGATGTTGTTGTTTTATTATATTTTGCACTTCTTTCTACTGAAACATAAAAAAAAGTAAGGTGCTGTTTGTTTCATGTTCAATTGTAAATAGCATAGATTAATTGATTGTATTTAGGTGTTGGTGGCGAATATTTCAATCTCTTGGATGTCATAAGACCAAAGCACAAAGACATCATCAGCATATTATTATTATGGAGTCCTGGTTATACAGAATCCCTATTTTAATTGTTTATCAAATTTTAATTTACACTTAACTCACAACCTTAGATGCATATGGTATAGTCTACCATCATACTACATAATACTTGATCCTTTTTTCTTATGTACATAATTTTCACCAACTCACCTAGCTCATGTTTATAAAGAAATGGACAGCCAGTCATTTTTCAGTGCGTGCATTTTTCATCATTGTACAATTACCATTAAAATTTAATAGCATTCAACCATCATTAACTAAATGGTGAGGGCAACAGTGCACCACAGCATAAAGCTGGTTTTTTAGTACATGAAATGAATTCCTTATAACTTTTGCCAAAAACCCACAATGCCTATCAAATTAAAAACCCATAACAAGTTACTTTGGAAGAACATATACCCAAGGTTTCATCACCATGGCAACTGAGGAGACCCGCCTACCTTAGTTATCCATTATAATCATGTTTAGCATTCAACTGATACATAGTAACAGCTATCTCTATAAAATTTTGACTATCCATAGCCACTGTGGTACTCTATACTTCTATAGAGAGAATTTTGATACATAAGCTGTTACATATGTATATAATAAAGTTTCTTACTAATCCAACATGATCCAGCAAAAAGGATTCATCTCATATAACTTAAAACATTTTGTGACAAAAATGGTTGAAATGAAAGATAAGTAGATGTTCAATAAACCTATAGAAAAAAATTAACAATGTGTACACTACAATGTCAGTTATTTACACCAACACGTCGGTGGGATTTATACTCTTTACTTAAATTTTTCACAATTTTTTCCATCTCACTTCCCGGCTTATTTCCTCCAAGGTAGGCAAACATATAGTTCCTAGATCTTTGTATGTAATTGTGGGTCTTCCCAGGAAGGAGAAAGACAGAGATGAGAAGACGAAGGGAGATAAAGAGAAGAAGACAGAGAAGCACAGAGATGTGGGTGGAGTCTAGCCCTACCCACATGAACTCAGAACTTGTTTATGTTATGTTATTTTGTTCTTTAATTGTATCAGCCTTTCATTTAATTGTACCAGCCCTTAGAGAGTTTTTGTAAGTCATGTGTTTGAGTGTCAATTAGCGGTGAGTGTGTGTGCCTGCTCTGCAGTGCGAACTAAACGCTGCAGAGCAGGAAGTATAGATCGTGTACGTCATTGTGGGTCATAATAGGTGGAGTTTCATGTTCGTATTTAAGTTAAGTTTTATGTCACGTGTATCAGTTCTTGCATGCCTTACTTTTATTAAAAGCTGAATCTTTGTCAGTTGGGCTGTGGGAACTCTGGTGGCAGCGGACCTGCGTTGTGAGAGCAGCGCAAGAAACCCAACCCCACAATTGGAGGCAGCGGTGTGGAGTGTCGATTTAAAACTCGCCCTCTTCCACGTCTTCGAAAGTGTGCCGTGCTACTGATCTACTTGACTGTCTTGAACTGTCGTCTCCGATTTAAGACTCGGTCGTCGTCACTATCTTCAGCCGGGCTTGACCAGAAGTTACCTTGGGTGTTGTTGTGCCTGAGATCTGTGGTTGCCAATATTTGGCCTGTCGTTGTATGTCTGTAGATTCCTCCGCTTCAGGACACTTGGTGTGGATGAGCCGGAGAGAGAAAAAGGAGAGAGCCTGTAAGGGAAAGAGTCAATTTGATTCTGGAGTTGAAAGAAGTTCAGAGAGTTCTATTGGTAGTTTACTACCTAGCAGGGTGAAAGTGTCTAACAAAGAGAAAGATAAAGGCAAGTCTGTGTGTGCGTCCCGGTTGCCTGAGATTAGTGATAATTCAGAGTGTGGTTCAGAGATGGATGGTTTGAGCGAATATAATAGTGGTAGTGGTATGTCTAGAGAAAGAGAGAGGGAATTGGAAAGAGAAAGAGATAGGGAATTGGAAAGAGAAAGAGAGGGTAATGATGATCTTACGGGAGGTGGTTTGACCTCTGGTGTGAATTTAGGTGGTAATAGTGAGAGTGACTCTAATGTCATGAGGTCCTTTATGCTATCTTTTACTGAGGCCATGAGAAGCCTTGGGTCCTCTGGTAGGTCCTCTGGTGACACCTCTAGTGGCGAGCTAAACAGGCAAATTACTGCCTTGGCTCCTCACAAAGAGGGCACCGACATTGCATAATATATGAGGCGGATCTATCTGATCTTGGTTGTCCGAGATCGCGGTTTAAATCTATCCTGCTGCAGAAACTTCGGTCTAAAGCGGGCACTGCCTTCGTTGCTTCTATAGATAGAGATGAGATTTCCTACACCGAATTGAAAGAGTTGTTGATTGAGGGATTAGGCTCCAGCAAGACTACGCTGGGAGTCAAGCTCATAGCGGAGTTTTCAAATACAGTGAGGTCCATGAACTCCCTTGAATCATATGTGCATTTGAAAGGCCTAATCGACTCTGTTGATATGGCCACTGTGGAGAAAAGCGAGGTCCTGCTCTTCTTCGCTACAGCTATTTACAGAGCCTCACGGCCTGTTAGCCAGAGAATGCTGATGGACGCGAGAGACATCACGTCTTTCAAGGACTTGAATCGCGTAGCGCTGTCATTTCAGACGGCGGAACCAGAGAAACCTGTGGCGAGAGTGAGTAGTCCTAGTATTGGCTTTAGAGGTGTTCAGTGTTTTGTGTGCCGTAAGTATGGCCATAGATCTTATGATTGTAGATATCGGAATAGTGAGCAGAATAGTGGTAGTTTTAAGGTTCCCCCTGTAGTGTGCTATGCTTGCAATGAACATGGGCACAAAGTACCTGAGTGTCCGAATAGGGGCAGAAATAATGTGAGCAATAAAAGTGAGAACAGGAAAGTGGAAGTGAAAAAGGGTAGTCGTACCTATAATGCAAGTTGGGTAGCAGTCCGGGATGGTGCGTCTCATGTGGAGGGGATGATAAACGGTATGCCATGCCAGATTGTCCCCGACACGGGTGCTGAGATCACTATAGTACCTGGATGTTTAGTGTATCATAATCAGTTGCTTGATGAGTATGTGAGAGTTAAGGGGTGGAATGGTGAACCCAAGACTCTCCAGACTGCTAGAGTAGACTTTGAATATGGAGGCAAAGCCTTTATGTCTGTTGTTGCGGTGGCTCATGAAGATGACCTCTGCAACAGGGTCCTGTTTTCAGTCCCCATGGACGGTAACATGGCTTCCCGGCTCCTTCTGGACGCTGCCTCAAATGCTCCTCCCAGGGCAAGCGAGGCAGGGCACCCTGATGATCAGACATCAGCTGATGTTGATGCTGGCTCTGTTGCCAACCCGCAGGAGGCATGTAAGACCTCTCAGGGCGCTGACAACATCCAGAAGAGTGCAACAGTCAGTATTGTGACTAGGGCCAAGAGTAAGGCCATGAGACAGAAAAAGAGTGAGAAACATGTTGCTGATGTGTGTGATGCAAATCCGTTAGCTTTTGATCAAGAGTGGGAGAGACTGGCTCAAATTGGGTCAGGTTTTGAGGAGATGGCTGTCCTTAAAGATTGTATTGCTTCAGTTGATGATAGTAGTGCTTCGGGATCTGGGCTTGGTGTAGTATCTGAAGAATGTATGGACGATGTGCAGAGTAGCCAAGTCTCTAATCCCACTGATAGTGATGTTGCTGATAATGGTGTTGTGCCAGTTGCAGTTGAGTCAGCTGGTGAAAATAACGGTGTCAAGTCTAGTGTTACTAAGAACGTTAATCAGTTTAGTGAGACTAGTGAAAGTGTTTTAGACGTTGATTTTAATCTAGTTTGACCATCAGTCAGTGATAATTCTAGTGTTGCTACTTTGATTGATGAAATTAAGTGTGACAATACCCTTGCACATATTCGGGGTTTGGCTGATAAGTGCATGAATGGATATGCATGGGCAGATAATGGTATTCTAGTCCACAAGTCTGTGGATGAGTTGAATAATGTGTGTGTCAGAATTGTCCTTCCCTTACCCAAGCGTGCAAAGGCCTTAAAGCTGGCGCACGAGAACACTGCTCACATCGGGGTGAGAGGGATGAGGAGAGTGTTGGGTGCTAGGTTTGTGTGGCCTGGTATCCATGGTGATATAGTTAAGTTCGTTAAGTCTTGTGATGTGTGTCTAAGGATGAATCAAGCGGGCAATAAGAAAGCCCTGATGGTCGAAAGAAAGATTTTAACTGTGCCCTTTGAATCGGTTGCAGTTGACTTAGTTGGGCCCCTCCCCAAAGGGAAACGGGGAGCGAAGTATATGTTTACATACATTTGTTTGGCCAGTAGATGGCCGGAAGCAATCCCAATGCGGACTGCCTCTGCTGAGGAGGCAGCCCAGTGCTTTGTCCAGATCATCTCTAGAACAAGTATCCCATTGAGAGTTTTGTCGGACAGAGGTACCATTTTCCTGTCCAAGTTGTTGGCTAATCTATGTTCTATGTTGGGTATTGATACCATTCAGTCGTCACCGTATAGACCCCAGTCCAACGGGGTAGTCGAGCGGCTCCATGGCACCCTCAAGCCTATGTTGGCCAAGGCCATGGATGCCGGCATTGACTGGGATGAGTTTCTCCCCTTGGCGCTTTTCGCCATTCGACAAATCCCTAATAGAGATGTTGGATATTCTCCCCATATGCTTGTGTTTGGCAGGGAGGTAGCTGGACCGTTAGATCTTTTGTACAGTGGTTGGGTCGAGAAAAATTTAGATTGTATGGACATTGAAGAGTGGCTTGTGACATTGAGTGATCAGCTAAGCCAGGTCTAGACAGAGAGGACAGTACACCACAGTTAGCAACAGTTTGCGATACGAGCGTAAGATCATCATCAGAAAATTTAGACATGACACCAGAATTCTTAAGAACAACAAAAGTACGATAGCTTGTAATTTTAGCCCAAGTAGAAGCTTCTAGACTACCAGATTGTCTAAACTTTGGGTAATACATATCGAGACAATCATGTGTACCAAACCCCCCAGATTCTAAGAGCTTGGCCTTCAGTAATTCCCAATTACCAATGCATGAATCCACACAACAATGGTAAGTATCTAACAATTTACCCCTCAACACAACCTCAACCAGAACCACCCATTGGAACTTGTCAATATTGCGCGATACCATAGTGCGTTCAAACCTCAATAGGAGAGAAAAGGCATCTTCAGCACTGGACATAGGCACCAAAGAAGAACGCACACGGTCTAGTCTTTGTTCAAGTTTGTCAGCACGTCTCATAGCTTCACGCTCATCATCCTCCTTTTGTCTAGTGTGAGTGATGGCAGTCTGAGTGGCTAGAGTTTGTCTCATGAACTCCAGCTGCTGAGTCTGAAAAGACTTCTCTTGTTCACGCCATAATGCCTCCTGTTGACGTTGAAGACGCTGCTCCCGGTCACGCAGCTCATTCTGTGATACAAATAAAGACAAAAGTTTAGCAGATGATGGGTCTGAGGAAGCTGCTTCAGTAGCTAAATGGCTAGTAAGATGTCGAAGAGATTGGAGGTCATCTTGAGCAGGTACAGAAGTATGAGAAGCGCTGGCATCCTGGGGGGGGGCATTAGAAGCTGAGGCATCAAGATCAATTTTCATCTGACTTGCGCGGAGCACCAAGTTGTCCACAGAGAAATCATCTTCAAAGTAGGGTTCCTGTTCTTTTGGATAGGTCACCCTAGCACGAGAGCGATGAGGTCTCTTGTTTACTGGTTTGCACTGCACGGCTGGAGTATCTGAATCGGACATAATAAGTCAAAGAAAATATATTATATCGATTGAATTGGAAACTTTAGTTTGAAAAAAAATATGCTTAAACAAAGGGAATTATTTCAGTGAGATGAATTTATCGAAGTAGCGGAGCAACTATAAATAGGCATAGAATCGTCTCTTAACTCCGAAGGAATTGCTTCAACTAAGGAGCACCGCTGCCACCAGATGTGGTGAGACAACTAACTGCTATCCCAGTGGTAGAGAGACACTATTCACACAGTATGCTGCCACCTGAGTACTCAGCAGGCTAACCTCACCAATTCTGCAGCTAAGGTTAGGCTTGTAAATCACCAACCCTGAGACTAGCTATCTCGATAACCTCAAGGTGCCCGTTGACAGTTGGAGCTTTAGGTGGAATTGTACAAAGCTTTATTTCAAGAAACTGCTGAGACTGGGACAAAATGAAAGGAAACTGTATACATATAGTGAGTCTGGGCCTGCTTGCATAAATGATGAGTTCCTTGTATGGTAATGTTGAGAGTGTATCAGCCAATGATAATATGTTGTGTATGCGTGTTAGTATGTTAAGTGAAAATGTATGCATGAATAAGATAATGTTAGAATACATGTGTAGTATATATGTTGCTGTGGGGTGGTCACACCACAGTCATTCATGATGTGGCTTCTGCTACAGAGGCCAAGGCTATTGAGAATAGAGTCAGTGTGTATAATAAGGGGAAGTGTGATAGAATTGTAAATGTGGGTGATACTGTTTTAATGAGAGTTCCTGGCCTCCATGCAGCCCTGCAGGCTTCGTGGGAAGGGCCTTATAATATTGTTGAGAAGGTGTCTAAAGTGACCTTTAAGGTGTCCAAGGGAGATGGTCATCCCACCAGAATTGCTCATATTAATAATTTAAAGGACTATGTTGTGAGACGAGTGAGCATCAATGCTGTGACTTTGGTAGCTGAGGATGTCGGGATTGACAATGAATTGTTAGAGGGTTCTCCTTTGTTGTCCATGGATAAGTGTCCAGGGTTCAACCAGAAACATCTCAATAGTGTCTTAAGTGAGTCAGCGGACCACTTTAGCGAAATCCCACGGTTGTGTACTAAGGCCAAGTGTACTATTGTCCTTTCTGAGAATGCTGTGCATGTGTCACAACAGGGCAGAAATATACCTGTGGGGATCGAGAAAGCTGTGAGGGATGAGATTAGTAAACTGTTGCGTGAAGGTATAATTGTGAAATCTAGTTCTTTGTGGTCCTCCCCTCTAGTTCCTGTTCGGAAGAAAGATGGCTCTGTACGCATATGCGTTGACTTCTGGCAGTTGAATGATGTCACGCCTCTTGTGAGGTATTGGGTGCCCTCTCTGGATGAGATTCTCCAGAAGGTGGGCCAGTGTAGCTGTCTTTCCACTCTGGATTTGACAGCGGGATTCCATCAGTTGGAAATGGATCCTGTGTCTAGCGAGTTAACCACGTTTGTTTGCCCGTTAGGCAAGTTTAAATATGTTCGGATGCCCTTTGGGCTGAAGAACGCCCCAGCAGTTTTTCAGGCGGCTGTTGAGGCAGTGTTAGAACCTGTTAGTTCCATGTGTTGCAACTATATTGATGATGTTGTAGTTTATAGTGTGAATTGGGAGCAACATATGAAAGATTTACGGAGTGTTATTGAGTGTTTGGGTGATGCTGGATTTAAGATAAAAATGAGGAAGTGTGTGTTCGGGAGAAAATATCTGACCTATTTAGGACATAGAATTGGGGGTGGAGGTGTGTCTATCCCTGAGTGCAGAGTAAAAGCCCTGAGAGAGTTTGTGAAGCCTCGCACCAAGAAGGACATGCGTGCCTTCTTGGGTGCCATGTCATATTATAGGAGGTTCATTAAAGGGTTTGGAAGTTTGTCCTCTTGCCTCACACCAGCTATCTCTCTCCGAGCTCCCCGCCAGGTGGAATGGACGCGGGGGATGAATTCAGCATACAGTGAGTTACGGTCATTGTTGTGTGATCATGTAATGCTGTGTGTTCCTAGCGTGGACGATGAGTTACGCCTGTATACAGACGCTTCAGGAGATGGAATTGGTGCCTGTTTGCACGTGGTTAGAGATGAAGTTGAGTCACCTGCGGCCTTCTTCAGTCATCAGCTGAGGCCAGCGGAGAAAAACTATTCTATTACCGAGCTGGAGAGTTTGGCCGTCGTGGCTGCTATACGCCACTTTGAGCGCCTTGTGTATGCGAGACCTCTGGAAGTGATTACTGACCATAAAGCGTGCTTGGCCTTATTGAGTGGGAAAGGCCTGAACCGACGACTTTTGAGATTTGCATTGGCCTTACAAGATAGAGCTATCAAGTTGGTTCATCGTGCGGGATCGTTGCATTCGAACGCGGATGGGTTTTCACGCCAATCATGGACTATGGACACCAACTCAGACCCGGTGTTGTCAGCTTGTCCCACGGGTCCAAGCTTGGTGGGGGGAGATGTGGGTCTTCCCAGGAAGGAGAAAGACAGAGATGAGAAGACGAAGGGAGATAAAGAGAAGAAGACAGAGAAGCACAGAGATGTGGGTGGAGTCTAGCCCTACCCACATGAACTCAGAACTTGTTTATGTTATGTTATTTTGTTCATTTAATTGTATCAGCCTTTGATGTAATTGTATCAGCCTTTCATTTAATTGTATCAGCCCTTAGAGAGTTTTGTAAGTCATGTGTTTGAGTGTCAATTAGCTGTGCGTGTGTGTGCCTGCTCTGCAGTGCAAACTAAACGCTGCAGAGCAGGAAGTATAGATCGTGTGTGTCATTGTGGGTCATGATAGGTGGAGTTTCATGTTCTTATTTAAGTTAAGTTTTATGTCACGTGTATTAGCTCTTGCATGCCTTACTTTTATCAAAAGCTGAATCTTTGTCAGTTGGGCTG
>WLWD01002312.1_pt1 | contig 29505 bp, 11 predicted proteins | sample 6712731 | NCBI WGS metagenome assembly WLWD01 (sample SAMN12718690, study PRJNA576275) | sponge metagenome | isolation source: marine sponge | host: Mycale hentscheli | place: New Zealand: South Island, Marlborough, Capsize Point | collected 2014-11-01
TTTTTCAATTCATTTAATACAGACATGCAATAATCACAATCCAACAAAAGATAATCAACAGTAAAATAATCACAAAAAGAAAAAAAAAACAAAGACGTAACGTTCGATAGACATGTCGTACAAACGTCACTTGTACTTAGAGATAGTCTTCATTTACTTCTTGAAATCACTTCATTGTAATCGTTACAGCCTGACAAAAAGAGAAAACATTAATAAAATGCAACAAACACATATATCCCAGTTACATACCTGTAGCTCTTATGAACAAGACAGTGGTGCTTCACATGGCTGTGTTCAAACATCTAGCATAGTACATCCTCCAACACGTGCTCATAGTTCCTCAACTCCACCAATTAGTGTCCATCTAAGAACAGGCACACACATCCAAATACAAATTTGTAAATCTCTTGCTGCCGCTAAGCGGTCATGCACACCTGGCAGACCCAGGATGCCTGTGCACTAAGCAGGCACTGTGAGCCATGCAAGCAAAGCTCCTGGAGCCAGGCTAGGAACTCGCAGGAGAATAGGCCTTTCCTCATAGCAAGTGGCGTGGCCGCCCAAAGACCCACCTGGACCATTGCTGTTTCATGAGAAAGGCCTTGAATTTGCACCCCAGCAAATGCCAGGTACCCAATCACAGCTGGGTGGACTGGCTGGAGGCATATGGAAAACCAAATGGAAAATTGACAGAGTGGGGCTTGAACTTGGCCCTGAGCCAAGGACACAACACACACACACATACACACACACACACCTTGAACCGTGCCACCCTCAAAGGGTGATGCTCCTCTGCTAAGCAGATTGACAGTTGCATAGTGGTTAATCATTTTCTTGGTCTTGTTGTAGCACATCTGTGTCTAGCTATATCTTGGCCCCTTCTAAATGACCGACTACATCTATTGTAGGTAAAGGGTGAGAGAGTAGGGACACACACACACACACACACACACAAGTAAGTGGGTTCAATGCAGGATATAACTAGCACTAGTTTCCCATTCACATTTTCCAAGCCATCGACCCAGCCTTCACCAAAAGTGACAGAACTAAAAAAATATTGCATTTTGAATTTATTACAAATGCGTAATAGATGGACAAAAGCTATTCACAGTGGAGCTGTTGTTGGGTCAAGGTGATATCAGTTTATGCTCATGTGCTTCAAATAGCTATGCTAATGTTACGTCTGATATAGCTGTTCTCCAATAAAACTTGTGTAGCCAGAGGGTTGTGAGAGTAGTACTAACCCATGGAGATGAAATGGACATCAGGACCATTATCAACGACCATGAAATTTTTTTTTTTCAGTCATGGTTGCATGAGAAACTAGTAACTTTGTGCGGCCGTATCAAGGCTTTAGCTCACCTAGACAAACTCTTTACCCGCTGCTATACTGGGAAGGGGTCTGGTGGTATTAGTATTCAAAAGGAATGTAATTAATCCTTTACCAGGATGCTCCATAATTAAAATCTAACTGAACATAAAAGTATCACACTTGGGTTTTTGGCTAAAAGCACATTACTGCCGTATTTAGATATGGCTTTTAGAATTCAAGAAAATGCCAATCAGCTATGGAGACTCTGTGTAAGCATTCAAAACCTTTTCCTTACCCTGTTGGTAGTATTATCTCTACCACTTACAAGCCCAAAAATTAGTTATAGATGCAATTCTTTCAACCCTTCCCACTATCTTAATCTTTAGCCACTTTCTCTACTTAAGTTCACAGCCACTTCTCAGTGGTTACTACCAAGTTCTACAAGACTGCAAGTAAGTAGTGGACGTTATTGGGAGGAAGAGAGAGGAGGAGATTTGAATCAGAAGTATGTTCTAATTATATAAATATATCACACATTTCCCAGCATAGGGGTAGGTAAAGGCAGGGTTTCATAGAGACTATAGCAATGCTGGGATTCCCCCCCCCCCATCCCATTTCGTTCACCCTCCATACTTTTTCCCTGACAAAACATTTTAAGAAAAAAATTAAAAAGATATATGAAAAACCACAGCCTTACTGTACTGTTAGTTCATTTAAAATAAATACTTCTTTTATAAAGTTGAGGTGCATAATTCATAATAGTTTGTCCTGTTTTCATCTGTCTGACTTCAATATTATCATTTGGCTAAATTAACTCTACAAAATCCCCCACCTGTATAAATCACCTGAGACAAAACCTACCTAAAAATTGTAAATGATGCTTCCAGGTGAGGGGTTTTCCTCTGACGTCTCATGTAAGTTTGCAACGTGTCTTTTACTCCTCGTAGTGCAGCCACGCCCTTTTCTCCCCAGCTTGTAGTAAAGACCCTTTACCAATCATTGTCCGTCATGCGTGGTATAAATTCTCCAGTTTTCGCGTATTTTGTGCGTGGTGGTGGTGTGAGTTGTACGAGGCAGATGGTGAAGGTCAGGCTCGACGGAGCCCCCCTGAAGAGAGATGTGATTGAGATGAAGTAAATTTTTAGTGGTAGTGATTTAGTGTGGGTGAACTAGTGTGATCGTAATTTGTGGTGTGCGCTATTTGTATAATGTTTGAGTTTGACTTAGGGTAGCTACAACTTTTTAATGACCATTGATTGAAAATTGTATTAGTATCTTGCAGCAGTAAAGAGAAGCCTCAGCATCATAGATGCAGCCCCCAGAATATATGCTGAATAAATCTGCTGGGATGTTGGTTCAAAATTTTGGCAGTCATTATGTAGTAGTAGACAGTAGCCAGCACAGCTACTTCTAAATTGTGAATGCATATTTTATCTGGAACTTGCACGTAGTGATCAGGCAACTGACTATAAAACCCTAACCTCAGTCAAGGGTTAAATATTGTGTATTTTATAGATTCACTGCTGACAAACAGGGATAGAGCTGCAGACACAGATTGTATTGCTTGGCATAACATGGGGCAATGTGAGTACTGAGACATTGATAAGGACTTACTATTGTGTTAAAAGTACTCGATCACATTTTAGCACACATTCATATTTACTCAAGTCAGGAGTGTTTGATGACCTTTTATGCATGCAAGCACATGTTTGGGCTATATTTAGAATCAGGAGTCTAACACATCTTGAGGTTACTTTCATTAACTTTTTTTCTCATCTCTATTTTCAGGCTGTTGGGAGTTCCACCATGCTATCTGCAGCATTGATGGAGCTAAGAGGACACTGGAGCTTATGTATATAGAATTCTGAATAGGTCTGACTTTACTCCTCTACAGTGCACCTCCACTGGACAGCTGACACTGTGGAATAGCCCCCAAATGATTCTAGTAACGGCAGATACATGCTGCACTTCTATATTAACTAATGGTGAGATTCCGTTTTTCTAGTTAGTAGAGTACCTCCACATACTTAGTGCTTGGATTTTGTAGCTGATATTTGAATTATAAGAGAATGCACAAAGGTTGCGTGATGATCACTTATAACGTTAGAGTGGAGAGGCTAATATACATTAGTGACCATTGGTTGGAAAACTGCATCATGTGGCACAAAAAATTGAGAGTTCGTTTCGTTTAACATGTCTATTGACAAGACACCCTATACCAATATATTGAAATGTCACCTCTTTTAGGATTGGTGACCTTTACCAAATACCATGATAGCTAGACTCCTTGTGTAGGATTAGCCTAGTAACTAAGATACACCTTTAATAGTGCCTATCACAGGACTGTCAACTCTCTCATGTTTAAATACTTTATGCTTGTCAGATACCTAACGTGTGATTGCTGACTAAATGTGAGTCCTGGTGAATGGGCCTGTTAATTGGAATTAGGGACCCTTTACCAAGTTCTAGACTGGGTTACTGTATTTGACATACTTTACGGTTGACCAAATGCCTGTGACACAACCTCAATATTTTCCAAGGTTTTAGGAATTCTTTACTAAATATTCAAGGCACCCTTTACCATGAAATTGTATGATGTAGGATCGGGAACCCTTTACCAAGTACTTGTGTTACCTTATTGTGACAACACACCCTTTACCATTTATTTGGTTGACCAGGTTCAAGTACCTGTTTAGATCAGGAACCCTTTACCATATATCTGATTTACGTTGTTGTGACAAGACATTCCTTACCGAGCAGATGTGTTCTAGAAGATTCATAGGGAGTGCTAAACATTACTATTTTAAAATCCCATATGTTATTGATAAACGTTATTATCTGTATTAAATTAGAATGATGTGGGTATGGGCTCGATTAGGTCTGGATTACTCGCTCCCTTCTCTCGCTCGCACCTGGAGACAGCAAAGTAGTTGCTGCCACCAGAGTGTATGCCTCCTGCTGACTACCCGGCGAACTGTACCCGCCCGAAGGAATAGGTTTTAGGTAGGATTAAATTACTTTAAACACAGGATAACGACACAGCGAATTGAGATGATGTGACATAGAACTCACTCGAACCACGAGACACAAACTCCCGCCTACTGTTCACACAAAATGCTGCAATGTTCTGGTCTTGTGATCGTACAATCCTTGCTAACACACATACACATGCTACCGCTACCTACTGCACATGACCATAAAACTCAACAAAAATACTTTTGACTACAAAACTTAACATTGATAAAGATCTCATGTGGGCAGGCCCACAGTGGGGTAGCGGCAAAATTCTAGTAACTTTTACGGCTATCCAATTTAGCGTAAATTCTATAATTGTGGAGCTAGATTAACAGCAGTAATTTATTGTAAGCTATAGTTTGATTGATTGAATGAAATAAGCGGCTTGATAGACCGTGTAGGCAGCAATTGGCAGCTATACAATCATATAGCACTTGTATACAGTTCTGTTTCTGATCCCACTAAAGATCCCTATAAAAATGACTTCAGTGAACCATAAAGTTTTCTTATTCCAGTTGGTGAAGTCTGTGTTATATACAATTTATAGACTAAAGGTTTGTATTATAGGCACTTGTGTAAACAATTTCTGATCCTGTGGGACCTTGGAAGGATCTGTATTGTAGACATTTCATGTAGGTAAAGGGTCACAGGGACATCTTTAAGGTCTGTAGCATGGGCACTTTGTATTGGTAAAGGGTCACAGGCACTCTATAAAGGTCTGTATTATAGACACTTCATGTTGGTAAAGGGTCACATGCAGCCTATACAATCATATAGCACTTGTATACAGTTCTGTTTCTGATCCCACTGAAGGTCCCTATAAAATGACTTCAGTGAACCTAAAGTTTTCTGATTCCACTTGGTAAAGTCTGTGTTATATACACTATAGACTTGGACTATTTTTAAAAAGGTTTTTGTTATAGGCACTTAGTAAACAATTTTTGATTCTGTAGGACCTTTTGGAAAGATCTGTATCATAGACATTTCATGTAGGTAAAGGGTCACAGGGCCGTCTTTAAGGTCTGTAGCATGGACACTTTGTATTGGTAAAGGGTCACAGGCACTCTATATAGGTCTGTATTATAGATACTTCATGTTGGTAAAGGGTCACAGACACTTCATAAAGGTCTGTATCATGTTTGTATTGGTAAAGGGTCACAGGCACTATAAAGGTCTGTGTTATAGACACTTCATGTTGATAAAGGGTCACAGGCACTTCATAAAGGTCTGTATCATGGGCACTTCTTATTGGTAAAGGACCTTGCTTAAGCTATATTTGAAAATTATTTGATCGTCATAGTGTGAGTGTATGGTGGGGAGGAGAGAGAAATATTTTAGTTTGTTCTTAACTATTACATGAAGTGTGCAGTAAGACTGGTAGGGAACTGAACAGTCAGTTTGTACACAAGTGGGTATCAATACAAAAGACATTTAGTAGAATGTTTCCAATCATATAGTGTTGATATGATACTAATAGGTTAAATGAAAGTGTGGATGCACTTCATAAAGACTTCAAGAGAAAGTGTGGGACATGACTTGAGTGTCAAATTATGTCCATGGAATAATAAACGAAGTTGGGTCCTTATTGTCTTCTAAACATTACTATTGTTGTTGTAGTCATTTTTAAACAAGTGCAATATATGTTTTATTTATATTTGAAAAAAGTATGACATGCTGATATTTGGGAAAGGTATGGAATATCCGAAGTCAATTACCATTATGTTTTGTTGTTTTTTGTTTATTGTTGCTGTTTGTAGATCACAGCTGACATGAGTGATGAACAGTTCTAATCATCCTGGATGTACGAGTTGCTGAACATCTTCATTCATTCACGAACAGTTGATTCTTCACCTATCACACAGATACAATGTCACATCACGGACCAATATTTATTGCATTTGCTGATTACTGGAATACATGTTACACACTAAAATATATGGCTATAAAGTGGGTATTGTAGAACACCATTTGGAGTGTTGTAGTAGCTAGTTTAAGGGAGTATCACAACACCCCATTGGTAGAGTATCAATAACACCATATTTGGTGCATTATGTGCCCTAATAGGGGTGTAGTAGAACTTGGACATGGGTGTACCACAACACCCCATTTGGTATAATAAAGGGTGTACAGGGGTGTAACTGAACACTTCCTCTAGGTGAAATGGAAACACCCCATGCGGAGTAGTACAGCCAGTGTTACCTGGACACCCCAAAACGGGATTCCCATACACCCCATTTTTAACAGTGTAGTCTTTTTATTCTCTTCTAGTCTCTTTAGCCTCTTCAATCTTTTTTGTCTCATGTATAGTCTCTCTTTATTTGCACCATACCTTATTAGTCTCTTTAGTCTGTTCTTGTGTCTTGCAATCTCTTGTTGTGTCTTGGAGTATTTAGAATATAGTAGATTCCATTTTGTATTCCTTTGCAGTCCTGTTGTATTTTCTTTTTTAATAAAGTTGTTGCAGTCACTTGTGTGCTTTTTTTACTATCTTACAGTAATTCTATAGCTAGTGTCTTTACACACAGATTAATGTGTATGCATTTATTTACATGAAACTGGATAGTTTGTATCATTTATGTTTCAAATGATACGTTGGGGCGGCAACCGCTATATGGAGAGGGTTTGTAAGGTCCTCACTCTTGATCCCTCTACAAGAGGACAAGAGGAGTAGATATGATTTTAGAAGTCTAAAGAGACTAGGATATGTTATCATTTTCATTAAATTTTACACCAAATGTCTATATGATAATGCAGCTAGAATGAAATAGCCCTTAGCATGCAGTACTTAGTTAAACAAAATTAGTGTTTTACTCATGGTCATTCATTAGTTAATATAATAGCAAAAATTTGACACCCTAAACAACTGGTGTGATGAACCATATTGTTGCCTGTGTGCATGTGCATAGTCCTTTCAGCTTATGACCTGTCTATCTCAAACAGTATCTTGTGTATCTAATTCAGTATCCATCAGGCTCAAATTAAAATTGGGAGGAGTTCTAATCCATTTCAGGTCAGATGAATACTGGAGACTGGAAGAGACACTTGAAGAGACTAGAAGGGACTATAGAGACTAGAAGAGACTAGAAGGGACTATAGAGACTAGAAGAGACTAGAAGGGACCAAAGAGAATAAAGAGACTAGAAGAGACTAGAGACACTTGAAGAGACTAGAAGGGACTATAGAGACTAGAAGAGACTAAAGAGAATCGAAGATACTAAAGAGACTAGAAAAGACTGAAGAGACTAAAGAGACTAGAAAAGACTGAAGAGACTAAAGAGACTAGAAGAGACTAAAGAAACTATAAAAGACTACAAGAGACTAGATAAGAAGTGACTAGACAGAAGAGACTAGAAGGGATTAAAGAGACTAGTAGAGACTATAAGAGACTAAAGAGAGTAAAAGAGACCAAAGAGAACAGAAGAGACTAAAGAGACTATAAGAAACTAAACAGACTAGAAGAGACTAAAGAGAACAGAAGAGACTAAAGAGAACAGAAGAAACTAAAGAGACTAGAAGAGACTAAAGAGACTAGAAGATATTAACGAGACTAGAAGAGACTAAGAAGAATAGAAGAAACTATAGAGACTAGAAGAGACTAAAGTGAATCGAAGAGACTAAAGAGACTATAAGAGATTAAAGATACTAGAAGAGACTAGAAATGACTGAAAAGACTAAGAGACTATAAGAGATTAAAGAGACTATAAGAGATTAAAGAGACTAGAAGAGACTAAAGAGAATCGAAGATACTAAAGAGACCAGTAAAGACTGAAGAGACTAAAGAGACTAGAAGAGATTAAAGAGACTAGAAGAGACAAAAGAGAATAAAAGTGACTAAAGAAGACTAGAAGAGACCAAAGAGTATAAAAGAGACTAAAGAGACTAGAAGAGAATAGAAAAGACTGAAGAGACTAAAGAGATTGAAGAGACTAGAAGTGACTAAAGAGAATAGAAGAGACTAGAAGAGACTAAAAGCAATTAAAAAGACCGAAGAGACTGACTATAAGAGACTGAAGAGACTAGAAGAGACTAAACAGACTACAAGAGACTAAAGAACTACAAAAGACAACTAGTTGTTTAGCTTATGCTGTAGGAAATTAGACTCTATAAATAACTTTTAAATTGATGTAATGAGAGTACAACTACATGAAGAAACACCCTTAAATTAGCAACAATTCTTAATCAGCTTTAGTCAATTTAAAGTTAGGAATCGGTACTGTCAACTTTTTTAGTCTTTAGAATATACTGCTCTGCCTCAATTACATCACACTTTAAATTAGCTTCTTTTGGAGGAAGAAATTGTTTCTTTCTGGATAGAGAGAGTTGAATGAAGATGGACATTATGCTTTAGGATGGAGTAAAATGTCTATCTCTGGAGAGAGAGAGAGAGAGAGTTAGGTGAGAAAGGTAAATCAGAGGCTTTTTTTGAAGGGAGCAAGATAGGTCTTTCAAGATATTGAGAAATTAATAAGGCTGGTCAGGGAGAATTATCTTCAGAAGAGCGCGAAATTATTCTCTCGGAGAGAGAGAGATGTGTCAATTTCTGGAGAAATAGACATGGATGAGACAGAAGACATCTTTGAAGAATTGCTCATTAGCTGATGATAAGGTTTTACGTGGACACAATTGATTGTATTTGTCTAATGCTATTACATATAATATGAATAATAATATGAAAACTTCGTGATTTTGTGCACACCAACCCATTTTGGATACAATTTGCCATGTGCTCATTTTTTTAAATTCTTTCTTCAAACAATTCAAGAAATACTAAATTAAATACTTAATATTTTATCATTAAAAAAATTCTACTTTTATTACACTTTAACTGGTGTATAATTGTAATGTGATGTATGTTAATGAAGTGCACCTTATGATAATTATCCCACGTTAAAACATTGTCACCTTCAATATCCATCACTTAAGGTATGAGATATGCAGCTTGCAGAAAAACTCTTCTTCTTTTTTAAATAAAAGTTGAAGTGTAGGTAGTTGAGAAAGCTGTGAAATACTACCTTTTCAAGCATTGCCTTAAAAGTAATCCTTTTGGTAAAGCATGCAACCACCAATCTCCTACTCAAAAGTACAGTCTAGCAACAATACTAATTTGTTAGCACTAAATTATGAGACAAAAATAGCTCACTTTCGTCTTGCATTGTCCCACTCCATGTGCTGGCTTATTTTATTACTCTTTTCTGATTTAGTACAGCCTTCAGGATAAACACCCTAAAAGCTATCAACTATATTTCTTCACTTTCTGAGCTCATTACTTCAATACACGAAAAATATCAAATCCGAAGTTGACACCGGGGATCATGCACGACAGCCTTGTTCTGTCTTGTTTGGTCTGGGGGAGGGGAAGACCACATATAGCGGGGGACCATCCAAAGCGTGACACAGCCACCAATTTCAGAAATCGTTTCCGTTATGGTACGGGGGGAAAAGGAGTTGGTAATACTACTGGGCTAGATGCCAATTAAACTCCAAATTTATCAAGGTGCAATAGTAGAAAATTGTACAATATGTCCCGTTTTAAATAACGAGGAAACTTTCCCAGTGGACACTTCACTTGAAGTTACACAGAGTCCTCATTAACACCAGAATATTATGCTGCCTGATTGGAAGAACCTGATGTGCAACTTACAATATATGAAATTGAATCCAAGTCTTGTATGCAAGGGAGACTGTAAGAAGCAAAATGCTTTAAGCTAATACAACAGGGAATGTCTCTTGGTCTAATCTTTGTACAGATACAGGATCATCTATGAGGTATACACAGTGTGACTTTATCAAGAGCGTATGAATGGTATTCACACACAAATAACATTTCTACATGCTGCTGAGCTTCTGAATGGCACCGGCACGTTAAGCTGTAGCTATAGAATGAAATGGTCCATTATACACTGTACTAAGATATTGTGAAATAATTAATTATATAATACTGCTGCTTGTTCAGCAATTGTCATAATTATAACACTACATGTCTATTGGCCAGTGGCTGTTTTAGTTTTTTACTTAGGAAATACTATGAAGTTACTTGGTAGCTAGCTACAGCAAACAGTAAGTGTTGATCTAAGTGAATCTATGGAGTGCTTGTGATCATATGTATAGGCAGTTTGGTTGAATGACTAGAAAAATGTGACCTTCACATCACACGGATGCACTAGTCCATGCGTTAGTTTATCATGATCTAATCAAACTCAGTAAGTGAACATAGCTACTAATGATTTTCTTTTTTTCTACATTCCAAGTAAGTTATGTTGTATAATATGAACTTTTTGTTTATTTATGGCTACTTAAAATTGTAGCAAATGGTGGAGTTTTGGAGGTACTTTTTTTAACCAGGCTCAAGTATTGTAATGTGTATTAAAGGCTGTATAGTGGAAACAGGATACTGGTAGAGCAACAAGTATTATGTACATAGTTTCAAATTCACGTTTTGAAAGTGGTAAAGAAGGTATTGAAATCCCATTCCATTGTCTATAGCTTGTTGAGGAGTTATTTGCCTACTTTGACTGCACCATGTTCACCACCACCCTCACACACGCACACACACACACAAACATGTAAGTCAGTGTTTGTGCCTTTTTAAATATCATCCACCTTCCTTAAACAACACAGACATGTCTCCCCAAGTTGTTATCTCAAAGCCAGCTTAAACTTTATCTTTCTTTACCAAAAATCTATTGTGTGTGTGTGTGTGTGTGCGTGTGTGAGGGTGGTGGTGAACATGGTGCAGTCAAAGTAGGGCAAATAACTCCTCAACAAGCTTATAAACAATGGAAGGGGATTTCAATACCTTCTTTACCACTTTCAAAACGTGAATTTGAAACTATGTACATAATACTTGTTGCTCTACCAGTCTCCAGTTTCCATTATACAGCCTTTAACAATGTATACACAGTTAGAAATGGTCTTGGAATGTCCAATAATGCAGAAGGGGAAAAGAAATTGTAACTGAACTGAGGCTCTGTAGCATCCAGGAAGTGTCAGTTGCTGTAAATGACTGACTAGGCACAGGAAAAGGAAATATGTCAATTCTCAGCTGTCACAAACAGGGAAAGGCCCAGTAGTGTACAGAGTCCTATCATATTGTATTGGATCGGCCAGCATTGCAGCTTTGCTATTGTAACAGAGTTGCATAGAGAGTATTCTGAGAAAATGATTATTGGCTTCATTGAATGTCGTATAGTTCAACATTTGGTGCTAAGTTTTCAGGTTTTATTGTAAAGTTGTGGGAGTGAAATCACCTCAAGTAACAGGAATGTAATAAGATATTTACCATGAGCAGCTTGATTGCTAGGGGCAAATCATTAGTAGGAACATCAGTAGGATGAAATGCTGTATACATAGTATAGGCTAATATTAATATCTAAATTAATAGTTTGCAGAGATGGATTTCTATTGACAGCAGTAACATTGAAGTAATGTTTAGTTGCCAAATAATGCACAGCACAGGTACAATAAAATTAGTATACTACAATAATCTATTCAAGTGACACAAGCTATTAGTTGACCCTTTACCAACTATTATTGCATCAGCCAACAAAGTACGGTGCCTTTTTATTATGAGGGTAATGTGGCAGTGGTTTATAATCATTTGACCTTTTACCCAATAATAGTGCCTTGAGCTCCAATGCTCCGTAAGCTGGTAACTATCATGCGAATTTCTCCTCAGTGTGTGTGTGCGTGCACATAATGTTCGTTGTGTACGTCTGAGAAATAGTTAAAATATAATATTGTATATGTGTGCATGGTAGCAAAGGTTATGTTGTATGGTCTCCATCATCTTCACACTCCAGAGTGGCTTGCATGAGATTAATTTAGCAAAAATCTGTTGCATTTTTTTTCTCTCTTTATTTATGGAAGAATTTGTTAAGTCATTAGTTATTGTCAAGAGAGGAAGAAGATAGACAAGGTGATATTATCAATATGGTTTGTCAAATTAGCTCGTCATCATTCAGCCAGACATCTTATTTACCACTTAGTATGTGTGTCTTCTGGAATGTATAATGGCTGCTACTAGGCACAAACACTGACTTGCATGTTCATGTAACATGTTGTCATGGTACGCGTGCACTTTGATCTATAAACTTGAAAAAATGCATAGAAACACAAGACCTCATCTTGCAGGTTGCTGTGCTCATAGATTCCCATTAGTTTGAAAGAGAACAGAAAATACTTGAGAATTGTTTACCCGTCACATGCTAGATTGAGTCGTATCGAAACTAAGTTCATGTGCGGGCAGAGAGGAAAATGTTTTTTCTATTTTTTAGCCCTTTGTATCGTTTTTTAAAATAGCAATTCCCAGCAAGTTACCGGCACGTTCCGTGAGCTTTTTTTAACTCCCTAGGTGCTTTCTTATCGAAGTTCATTTCTAGCCCACTAACTTGAACAGACCTGTCAAGTCATGCCAGATTCAAACCACTTGTCTGGCATAAATTATTGGTTTCCATTAGTTTTTACTTCTTCTTCTGTTGTGTTTATAAATCCAATACTGTTTAAATTCATTTATTTCAGGTTTCTTTTACTGGTGCCACCCTTTACCTGATGTGTGTGTCCACACTGCTTGCTGCTGCTCACTCATTTTGCTCTGAAAGTGCCACACCCACTGGACCTCCCTCTCCTCTCTCCTCTTCCTCATCAATGGCCTCCCTTTGTTTCCCGCTGAACAGCAGCCCTTCCTCCATGTGGACCTCCAACTCCACTGTACAACTAGCAGCCTCTACCAACACTAAAGGTCATGTATTTGGAAGTCCTAGATCACTGCAATCGATCCCTCAATTGCCTGAAGTCCCTATGTTGACCCGTTCGTGGTGGAAGACGGATCCTGGTCCAAAGCCAGTCAATCACTCTATCAGCTCCCCTTCGTTTGCAAACATCGTCTGGATTTTTTCAAAATTAAAATATGGCTGGGATAACACATTCCATAAAGCAGGTGACGGTCTCAATTCTGTGCAAGAAGTAAGTAGAAAACTGGAATCTTGTGGCATGAGCACAGACAGTGGCGATCATCAATTGGAAAGCAGAGTTCATCCTTCTATTCATGAGACTAGAAGCCCGGTAAATATTGAGCATGGAAGCAGTCGCCCACTTGGATACAGCCTCCCCACTTGGATACAGCCGCCCACTTGGATACAACCTCCCACTTGGATACAGCCACCCACTTATTCCTAGTCTGGACCACACTATAGATGGAGCAAGAGTTGAGGTACCACAAGCCATAGAACTGGGATACAATTATAAAGGAACATTTCACTGGAATCTGCTAGCAAATAATTCGTCGTTGTCAGAAGAATCTAGGTTTGGAATGTTTGGAGTCTTATTTCAATACTTGCTCTCCAGTTAGCTGGTATTGTAGTATTCGGTGCTCTGAGTTAGTACTAGTTAGTTAATAACATGCCTGAGCGGGCGTAACTCCACTCACTACGGGGCTATAAGGTGAAGTACCAGCCAACCCGATCGTGTCCAGGCCAAGGAGGAGAGCACAACAGCCAAGGCACGACCAGTTGACGCCAGTATCCAGCTGATAACCGAAGCTCAAGCTGACCCGAGGTTGAGTGAGGTTGAGTTAATTGGTGGCTAGCTTGGATGACGACTCTCTAGCTACCTGCAAGAGGGGAGCTGGCTAGCTTGGACGACGACTCTCTAGTTACCAGCAAGATGGGAGCTGCTACGAAGGAGCAACTCGGTGAAGAAATCCGTTACTGACAAAGTCTCCAGTTACAAATATTACTTTTAGAACAGGCCTAGAGTGAACAGATATTGTCTGTTTATATAGAGAGTGAGATGTGCTAGCTAATGGATAGATAGTGATGGAATGTATGCATTATTGTAACTATGAATGAAACATTAAAAGGTTACTATGAAAATGTTTGTTGTTTCTGGGTGCCGGACTTGCTGTCTCCAGTTATAAAGGTAAGGGGGAGGGGCTGCCTGCAGCAGAGGTTCCGACACAGCCGTTGTTCAGGGAGCTACCTGAACATGCCGTCTTCTAGTTTAGAAACTACTCAAAACATTGTACAATGAAATTATTGGATCTCTAGTCAATATTGACAAGAGGATGATTAATATAATGGGTAGAAGTTATGGTCTAACTAGACATTTGATTGTGTTGCTGGGTGTATAATGATTTGTGCCCTAACATGTGCTTGATATTGTGGCACTACACAAACCCAGGTAGGTGTTGTGCTTAATACATTTAAATCTTGCTCATTACAGTGGAACCTCTGATAGTGAACTCTCTAATAAGCTGATTACCTCCATTTAGTGAACTTTCCACTTGCTCCCTACAATATTGTCACCTCTCTTGAACCAAAAACCCTCTTATGACTAGTTCCAAATTGTTGTCAGTTGGGAAGATTTTATTCTGATAAGCACAGGCTATTGGTTTTACATGATCATGTCTAAATTATTAACTTCTGGGTAAAAAAAACAAACTGATATAGATTCATAGTCAGGTGGCTTAGTGGTAATTATTAGGATTACTGTTACTGGGCGGATAAAAGCACCAAATTTACCACAAGGCTCACAAAAGGTGTACTTATCAATATTGAAAGAGGGTCATGCAAAATATTTTTGCTTAGTGGCTAAATTTACCAAAGGCCGTCATTTTTAAGAAAAAACAGGTTTTTCCAATTCTATAAATTTTTACTGTTACTAAATGTTTAGTATGTAATTCACCAAAGTCAGATAGATTAATACGGCAAAGGTAATCTCACTATGTTTTATTGTTTCAGCTCAAAAAATCTCAATTGTTTCAAATTATGAGGAAATAATTGGCTTCAAAGTCATGCAAGTATCAGATTTCTTTGCTCATTATAGAATACAGCAAGTGGTAACAGACAAGCTGGCCAAATTCTTACACCAGACCTCTCCTAACTATGGTGTGTGTGTGTTGGGGATATGACACACCGGTTGAGAGATCTTATCTAACTTTGTTTCTTTTGTTTTGTTTTTTTCTCCCCAACATTACATAACAGGTAAGATTATGATATTTACCCAGCTAACTAGCACATATCAACATTAATTTCATATCATTAACCTCAATGAAGCTGACTTGGAGTCACAGCATCATGTGCCAGAAGGAAACAAGTGAGTCTGTGAAGTGTCTATCAGAGAGCCATGACTTAAGTGGTAGGATAGATGCCTATGTCAATTTTTGGCCTATGTGTCAATTTTGGCAAATGTGAAACAGTTTCAAGATCTGAATGCACTTTCACTTAATTATTTTAGCAGTGATGTAACAGTTGCTGATTTTTAAGCTAACTCTACATGTTGGCACAAGTCCTGCCAGAAGAAATTACAGCAATACCTAGCTAGAAAGGGCAAAAAAAAAAAAAAAGGTACTCCCCCTGTCACAGAAATGAGAGAGAGAACACACTAAGCGGCAGAAAATAGACGTGTCAAACTGCTTGTTCTGTGACAATGGACAAGAGGAAGGTGACCTCCTTTTGGTATCAACATTTGAAGCTGATGCCAACTTTCTTACAACCATGATCGTGGGGCTGGAAGACATCCAGCTTCTTTCTTGAGATTTAATTGCAAGGGATGTAAAGTATCATTTGAATTGATTGGTCAATTTGCCAAATAGCTATGGAGATCACACCAGGAAGTCAAGTATGAAACCTGAATGAGAAGTTAAATGAAGCTAAAGTGTTTGTTTAAGCTAAAATGAGCAGCTTTATAATATTCTGGAACTTTTCTTTTCAAACTATCTGAGATTCATACTCTGTATGTAAATTGTCTTGAGGATTTAGGTATTAAAATAGCCATCAACAAAACTAGGCTGAAGAATTAGTTGTTAGAGCATTTTTCAGAGAGGCACAGGAACAGTACGATAGAAGGAATGTTGTGATTGTATCAAAAAATAAAGGAATGTATAATATGCTTTTTATATGCTTTTCTTTAATTTTCTATGGCACTAGTCTAAAGGATCAGGATAGGCATGCGCATGAATCCCAGGCTAGTCTCACTATTGGCCAGTTAATTCTCTTCAGTGTCATACAAGGCTTTCTGATTCTGCCACAGTAACAAGGACACTCTGGTAAGTAATCATGAGCTTACTATGGCAGCTCTGCAATTATGCAATGGACTCTCCAGCAAAATGTACCTTATTGCCACTGTTCTACCAAAAAAACTACCACCCCTGCTATGGTGGAGAATGGCATGGATGCTCTGAAACAAGCAATTGAGTTCCTTAATCCTGGACAAATCCCTGTTACTGTGTTTAATCAGTTTCATTTGCATTTGTGAAGTATGTACAGTGGAAATGGCCCAGGACTCATGGTGAGTCAGTATATGTTGTCATGCTAGGGGGATTACACACTGAAAAGGGCCTCTGGAGTACATTAGGTGATATTTCTGGAGCCTTATCAGATATGAATAAGTAAGACTGCACATTCTCCTATTTACCATAGAGTATACACAGCAGGTGAGACACATCACTACTATTTTGATGCCTCATTAAAATAGCTAACAGATTGCTCGTTCTCCATCATAGCAATGTTAACCAACTTACTTGGTACTTGGGAAATATTGTCTCAGCCAGTGAAGATTTTGAACGAGTAGAGGATTCTAAAGAAGAATACAGAATACAATTATAATAATAAAGTATTAAATTTATTTAAACACTACCTACCTCCATTAAACCAAAACATTGCAGGTTCTGAGGGAGCTATTCGTATATTGTGAGCACTGCAGTGCATAGCCCATGATGTAGGTTCTAATTTGACTTCATGCAGTTCACAACAATTCTCAAGGTGACATTTCAGACTGAAATAAGGTTCCACTTTGCCATAGTCATAGTGCAATGTATTTAGAGATAATTGAAGTGTAAATTAGTCTTCAAGAGGTCTGGCTGATGTGGAGTAAGTTATTATTATTCTGGTATGTTATGGTGGTATTAGAAACTTAAGTACTAATAAAATGTATAGTACATACAAAGTGTATATATAAAAAGTGTAAATTAGTTTTCAAGAGGTCTGGCTGATGTGGAGAGGAAGTTTGTCGTGACTGGTAGTGGCCAGAGATACCAACACTGTTGCCTCACCCACCACAGCAGAGGGGAGGAGTAATGGATGGCAGTAATGAAGGCATGGTCTCCACTCTAGCCATGATGGAGATGATAAAAAGAAGGAATCAGATGCATACAGTGTCGTTAAATGGTTAAAGGTGGATGAAGAGCCTGTAGATGGAATAGGGGAAGAAGAAATGGAGAGGAAGGTGTTTTAGTAATTCCAAGCAAGATGGTGTTTGCATGTATTTGTTCAGTTCAAAGTAGAAGATAATAAGAAACAGACTGAAGTGACTTAGACAGACAGAGGGCATGTTTATTTTTATGGTGAAATGTTTTCAATTTCAATGGTACAATCCACCAAAAAAATACTGATAACAATTGATATAGCTATGAGTAACAATAATAACAACAATAATAACAATAATAACAACACCAATAATAATAATCATTTCAGTTTAAATTTAATTATGTATTTGCTTTTGTTGTTAGCTACTGAATAAATTAAGTTCAGTTGTTACTTTTTATTGGATTGCTTTTCACATACGAGATGAAATGGTGTTGGTAAATCCCTTTAACTTGTAGCTAACTTGAAGTTATATTATCGGATAAATATTCTTATTTTGTCAGAACCAGAAGCTACAGTGACAACCAACCAGATATACATAGCTTAATGATAGAGGGCAAGTAATAACTTATTTATTGATGCATCTGAAGTACTTATGCTGCTGAAAGTATTGGTAATTTAAGTACAGTTCATTTAGGTATACTGGGATTATTAAAAATAAAAATCGAAGTATTAAAAAGAATATTGAAAGATTAAAAAAAAAACTTTTTAAGACATGTTTAGAGCTAATTTTAAGGTGTCTGCAATTGAGCTAAGTTCTAAGTCTATAAGTAACTGTATCAATCCATCCCAAGTTGGTGGATAATGAGGAGACCCATTCTTTATCCAGTCCATTAGCACATCTCGACAACACCGCCTGACTATTCCCCGACGCTCGCTATCAATACCTCGTAAGCGAGCTGGAGTTAGTTCCAGTAAATCTCCAACTTCCTCCCATTTAACACTCATCTGATCTTTCACCTTGAGAGTCTGTGGCTGGCCATCTTTGTCTGTCCACTTTAGCAATGTTAAATTTTTTAAAGAAAATTCAAAACCTGAAAATTATAACAAATAATGAAGAGCACTTAAACCACTAACTTCTAGCCAGTTACCTGGTGTAGCAGCAGCTGCAGAATATCTTGGACACTGAGCCGCCTCAACGGGACTGTTGTTGCTGGATGCTTGCTGGCATGGAAATCCATCCTCTGAAGTGACAATTCCTCTGGATGCTCTACCTATGATAATTGCAATATATAAAGGAAATGAATAAAGGATGCTGCTGGATGGATGGATGGATGGATGGATTTGCTGCTGGGCTAGCTACAAATTAATTAATTAAAGTATATATATTATAAAGGAATTAGTATCACTTCCAACTGTCTCAGAGAATTTCTTTGCTCTATATTATAGCCTTCAGGGGTTTTTTCTTAGGGCTAGCATGTATTTTTCTTGCTGTCTCTACTTTGTGATGACCAAAGCAATGCTGGTATAATCCTTTTTTTTAGCAATTCTCTGCAAAAGCCAATTTAGCCAAACACTTTAAAGTTGACCACAACACCCTGACAGGAAGTAAATAAACACATTAATTACATTCCCATAGAACAAAACGATGTATAGATGGTGACCAGACCCTTCCCTCCACCGCTCGGTCGGTAAAGGGTCTGGTTCGTGAGACTACAGCTAATAGTTACTTATATATTGAAACAAATAAATCAACAAACACAATACAAACACAGAGTGACATACATTTGACATCCTTTGAGGATGTCTTGTCGGGCGTAAACTTGACATCACTTAAGGAAGCATTCTGAGACGGAGTTTCTTCACTACTGGTGCCAACTGAAGGTTTTGAATGAGTAGAGAATTCTAAAGAAGAATATAGAATATAATTATAATAATAAAGTATTAGATTTTTTAAACATTACCTACCTTCATTAAACCAAAGCATTCCAGGTTCTGAGAGAGCTATTCGTATATTGTGAGCACTGCAGTGCATAGCCCATGATGAAGGTTCTAATTTGACTTCATGCAGTTCACAACAATTCTCAAGGTGACATTTCAGACTGAAATAAGGTTCCACTTTGCCATAGTCATAGTGCAACTTATTTAGAGATAATTGAAGACAGGTATCGAATGTTTGCCGAAGTCTACTACAAACTTCACTTGGTGAAGTTGCTCTTGGAAGAGCTAACTCATTTGGAGGGTAATTCTGAAGAACAGCACTGACTTCAAGATGAGAGAGATGACTTCTGAGGCAAATTTGGTCCATATCTAGTGAATAATTTACCTGTAAAGATACTTGGTCTTGGTAAATTTGGTTTTCTAACAAATCAAATGTTAGATTCTGATCTCCTTCAGGATTCAATAAGAAAGAAATGAGCATACCAAACAAACCTTTAGGACAGTGACCAAGTTTGAAAGTGATAGCAAGAGGAGCAATAACAGTGCTGATTGTATCTGATGGAGACTCTTCGACATGATTTAGAACTGAAGGTATGAAGTATTTGAGCACTCCCTTCTTGTCGGTAATAGAAACAGCTACACGAAGGTGAAGAAGAAACTTGAGAAACTGGTCTGGTGTGATTTTGTCCTTCTTACTCAAAAGATTTTTAAAAACAGAAGCTTCTAAAATTCCTCTCTTGCAGAAACTGTCTTGCTGATTCTTTGGTATAGATCCAGATGACAAGAAAGTTTCCAGTATAAGTTCAGTGACTTTGTTAAAGAGAACTTGAGGCTCTTTAATAATGACATCTGATAGACCTTCAATGTCATAGTGCTGGATAATACCTACTCTGAAATGAAGGAAATGAAGAAGTGACCCCATCTCTTCTTCCTCAATATAAAACTTGGCTGCCAATTTCTTGCAACGATCCATCGATAAGACTGTCTCGTGAATACTGTGTAGTTCCAGACAGAAGAGAAGATAACTCACAGGATATTCAATCAAAAACTCATCTCTATCGTGAATGAATTTGTTGATATCAGAGCGAAGCTTCTGAAACTGCTGGTCTTCACTGCTGGTATTGTCTACCTTATACATGACGGTGTTCAAAGGACCATTAGAATAACGAACTAAGTGGAAGAAATTTCTCTCACAAATCATTTCATGAAGCATTAGATTGATGCTGTCAAGAACTGATCGAGCTTCTGAAGTGATTCTGTCAATATGTGTACCTACTATAAAGACAATAGGCTCGTGACACATTGAGGAAACCTTCTCAAGAACACCTTCTTCAGTAGTCTGTATGGCAGAAACACTGGTAAGGAATTGAATGAGAGCATCCATTGTAGAAATAGAGGATTGATACTGGTTGATAATTTCTCCATTGGCTGATCTGTACTGAATGATGTTCTTTGTATGAATGTCAATGTCAGTTCTCATCACAAAGATAAAAATAGAAGGACCAAAGATCAGAAGAGAAAGGCTCTCTTGAAATTCCACCTGTCCGCCTGTATCTCTGATGTAAAGAGAATTTTTAGTTTGCAAATCTGCAATATTTTTTATGTTGTGTTTATTCAGTACTTTTCTCACGTGATACTGAATGTCAGACCCTTGATAAACTAGCTGGTATGGACTGGATTCATAATGCTGCAGACGTGGCCTTTTTATGGCATTTCCTGGAATAAACTCTTTGTAACTATCCAATTGAGAAACCACAGACTCATCAAAGTCAGTGACTTTCCATGTGTTGTCTTCACAGGTGTAAGCTGAAGTATGTGTGGAGGAGGGGCCTATTTCAACTATGACTATTTTCTCACACATGCCAGTAGAGGAATAGTACACACGAAGTGGCTTGTTCAGGAGACGATCCAACAACGATGTCTTGCCAGATCCAGGGAGTCCTTTCAGTAGAATATTGGCTATCTTTCTTCTGATGCTTTGTTTATTAAATATTGCTGATGTCACCTCATCAGTGAACTTGTGCTTCTCAGGAATCACTTTACCTAATAATCAAACATGAAACAAATATCTAGATCTCAATCTAAATGCATTTACAATATTTAATTATAAGACATACTTAATTCTAAAAAAAGCATGTTAGGAGATATAATAGCATGAAAAACTGCTAAACTTGGGGTTAACAGCACATGGCACATGCATGAGATGGCATAGCAGTCATCCTGTCTCTTTGTTCATCTATCATGCTATGATTTTGGAGATTACTGACAATGAAGCATTAAATTCAGAGCTCGAAATAGCTTTGGGTCATGGACAACATCTGGTTAATTTCGTCAAATGATCTGATGCAGCATAGGTAAGCCAAGTAACTAGGTTAGGGCCCAGTTGCTCTTGGCTATCCAGCACTTGACCATAGCCATTGTCAGTGCTCTTCCTTTTGTTGGAGTGGTTGACCTATCCGTTTCTGAACTGAAGCCATAGAACTGTTGTCAATGCTAGGCTGCCGCTCAGGATTAAATCTCCCTGCCATAGAAATTTAGTAGAATTGTTGAAGTGTTCAGTGTGTATAAAGTTTCAAGACATGCTTTGCTGCATGAGAAACTTCAAACCTGGCTTTATAAATGGTTAAAAAAATTTAGAGCTTCCTGCTACAAGGATCACATGGCAAGTGACATGCACACACGAACGATGTTGCTATTGAAAAAGAATCTTCATTGTCAGTCTTGGACTCCTCCGAAGGGTGGCCTTTACCATAAAAAATGATTGTTTTTAATTTTTGACTGTTTATTTTATTTATATTTATTCTGTAGTTTGAAGCTTTTGAAGCTGTGTCCAAAGTTTCAAGCCAGTTGGAAATTTCTTCATTCATTTATAATTTTTTCCGCCATTCCTACTTACAGTACTCACATTGACCAGGAAGAATCTAATCTTAGTTTAACTGCTACTGCTTGTACAGCATGTCTTCGCCATTCTTTGTTTAAAACTATAGCTCATTATAGTTAAAAATAAAACACACAGGAAGAGCTATTCAACCACGTAAACTGCACTTCAATGGGGGCAAGTGTGACTGACTGCGCACATTGAGCAGTGCTTGCTTTTTAAATATAAACTTCACGCGAGTGTTGTATCGTTGTCTCCTAAAATTCCAGTCCTAACTGGTGTTATAGGAGGTGTTAGAAAGCATCCCTGAAGCTCTCACAGAACCCTGTTGCGAGAGAAAGCTACAGTGGGATCTAACACTTGGACAGAGTTAGCAAGCTAAAATTAATGGTGGCTCATTAGGATTTTTTGGGGCGCTCCACCACTGTATTGCAGCATAGAGGTAGTGAATCCTCTCCTGAACTTCCAAACAGTACTTCAGGATTTTCGAGAATAGGCAACCTAAATATAATTTGCTGGGCCGTTTAATGGTGTTTTAGAGCTGCTTCATCACTAACCTGGGCATTCCTCGACAGCTTCAGAAAACAACAGTGTTAGGCAGGGGCTGGTTTCTTGTGTAACTACAGTTGCCAATGGTTCCACCACACAGTTTCACAAAGAAGAGCTATTGAAGGTATAGCTTATGTACCAGAGTTGCCCTTAGAAGATGAAAACTATGTAAAAAGAAGAGCAAACTAAGTGTCAACAATAAGTCAGGGTGCTTATATGAGGCAATGATGAGGCACAAGGCCCTAGAAAACTGAGCTTAATACAATGTACAGTAGCTTCTACATTCATAATCTATATAATACGCTTGTGTGTCAGTAACGACGATTGACGGTGTGTACCGTATAGCGGGAAATTTCCGTGGGGTTAATTTTTCGCGGAACTGCTTGCCTTAGAAAATTTGTGGGTGAAATATTCGTGGGTTGATTAATGCTAAACCACACCCACTTTCTACTCAGCGCTGGCATGGCCACTTTCTCCGTTGAGAGCGTTGTGCGGGCTTTCATGTATATCAGGAAGTTTGGAACGCTGATCTTGGTTAGCAACTACCTTGCAGAAGAGATTTAGGAAACCCTCATGATCCATCTGCAGTAGGCATGGTGAGGGCTGCCAGAGTAGTTGGCCATGTGCCTAGAAGGATTTCATCAATATGTTCTGTATTTCTACGACGTGGAGGGTCTATCACTTGCACTGTGACTGGTAGCAGACACTACTCAGGAGATCTGCCACAAGGAGGCCTGGAACTCCCCTGTACATTGAAGTTCGAGGGGAGGGAAAAGGAAATTACCAAAGTTAAGAAGCTGATTAAGTTAATGCTGTCTTCAGTACCTTCCAAGGTTGAAACCAAGGATGAACCTTCCAAGTCTGAGCTAACCAAGGATGATTTGCAATCTGGATATGAAAAACCTCCAGAACCAAAGAAGAAGAAGCCGTTTTACGTCACCGAACAGGAATGTAGGGAGATAGAAACTAGCATTACCAAGGGGAATTTACTATCTGACATACCTATCAATTTAGCCCAGAACTTTCTACAAGCTGAATTTCCCAACATTAAAGGATTGCAGTCCACATTACTACAATCTAAGAAGAGATTGTCCCCACATACCAAGAACCAGTTGCAAATAATCCATAGTCAAGGAAACCACTGGATTGTGGTATCAAGTATTGGCTGTGATGGTGGTGTTGTTAATGTGTACGATTCAATGTACAGTGAGCTTGATCCTGACACTGAAAAGATGGTCTTCAATCTATTTGGGACAGTGAAGCTTAATTTTGTAAATGTGCAGAAACAGAAAGGTGGGAGTGACTGTGGGTTATTCGCCATTGCAATATCTACTGCAATTTCTAATGGATTAAACCCCTCGAGAATAATATTTGATGAAGCAGCAATGCGCAGTCATCTAGTTACATGTCTTAACAACAAGAAAATGACATTATTTCCCACTATAAGTCAGTAGTATACATCATTAGTTATTAATAATTATTATTATGATTCACGAACAATGTTTATACCAGCTCCTTTAATTTCTTATGATTTCTGGCTTGGACAGAAAGTAATCATACATGCTGACCATCCACTTGGCCCCCAATGGTTTCATAATACTCAGTTTTAGATCAACAAACTTGGCATTGCCACCACCTGCAGCCTTTAGCTGGTCACAATGCTGCGTGGCATACCAGTCCTGGAATTTCCCACGTAAAAAATTCTTAGCAGCTTTGTTGACACTGACATCTAAGGGCTGTAGTCTGTCTGTACAATTAGCAGGAACCATAACCACACTGATATCATTATCTTCCAGCAGCTGTAAGATAGAACTTGTACATTGACCCTTGAACTTGTCAAACAATACAAGGGCTCTTTGATCAGAAGAGAGTTTAAGTTCTGCCCGCTTCTTCTGGACATATGGAATTAGTATCCCTTTAATGTAGTCTTCCATTGTATTCTCATTAGACCAATGATTGTGGCTAAATGTTATGTGCCAATCTGAAGGAAATGAATACGTGGGAAGGTATTTCTTCGTCTTACCCTTATAAATAAGTTGGATGGGTAGAAAGTCTCCAGTAATAGAACAGGCGAACACGGCCGTGATTTGGTGCTTATCATCGATTCCCGTTATCTCCACCCTCTTTGACCCTTCCTTTTTCATGGTCCACGATGATACTGGAACGTAGTGGATTCCAGTTTGGTCCCAATTAATTACAAGTTCATCAGGTATTTCATCCATCACAACATTTGCCTTAATGTCTATCAAATACTGTTCTTTTAGCTCCTCAAAGTTTTCAACACTCACTTCAGACTTCGTACTGGCTCTTCTCTTCACCAGACCCATTCGGTGAAGAATACTCTTGGCCCAATCCTTGGTTAAGGCAATGTGACCACCATTGCTAAAAAGTAAGTTGCTGTCCTTGCTTCCTACAATACCTTCTGCACATGCCATAACTATGGCTGTGTTTACTACAGCTCCATTACTGCGTAGAGCAGTTATGTACGCCTGTACTTGCCTGTCCAATTCTTCTCCCAATAATAACGGACGACCTCTCCTCTTCTCAGGAAGCTTAGTGACATTCACAGGTTTATTCTCCATTTTTCTCTTCTTTATTTCTTTGATATAACTGTCCTCCAACCCCGAATCGTAGTCTCCTTCAAAGTGAATTGGCTGACATAATGGCGAATAGTGGATGCCACTCCATGCTCAGCAGCCCTACATCCTACTTCAGCCTTCTGTTCTGGGGTGAACTTGGCATAGTGACTCCTTTTCTTACCAGAAGCTGCCTCTAGGTATCCACATTTCTCCACTCCACTGTTAGCAGTTGAAATTGAAGATGATGGAATAATCTCTGACAGTGGACCTTGAGGATCTGGGAGCCCGTTTGTTTCTCCTTTCTCCGCTCTCTTGAAGTACTTCAACAGAGACATCACTAAAATTGCTGTGCTGAATCAGGCCATGCGTGACCACACCCCTTTTTGTCGTTAATGAAATTCGAGGGTTTATTATTCGCGGATAAGGGTTGAACCTCGAAAACCGCGAAAATTAAACCCCACGGAAATTTCCCGCTATACGGTATTCATGAATTATTCATGAGCTTGTATGGTGGTTTGGTAAAATATCACCATATTCAGTAGAAAGCGGTTAATTCTAAAAAGTGGGTGCAATTGACAACAGAAGGCGGCGTGGGTTACAAAAAGGAAGGCGAAAGTACGCAAGAGAAGGTGATAGGTGATTAACCGTGACTATAAAGCGTGTGGAATCGGCGAGGTAAGGCAGTGTAGGTTTAAAATGGATGGGAAGAGAAGGCAAAAAGGCGAGCGATTAATTGTAACTAAAAAGTGAGTGGAATCGAGGAATAAAAGCAGGGGTTAGTTTCCAAAAGGAAGGTGAAAGTACAAAAGGACAGAATTTCAGAAGCAGGAGAGATTGACAAAGGAAAGGGGACTCCTTAACTCAAGAAGAAGAGCTGAAGAAAGGAAAGGTGGAGTATAAGAAAAGCTCAGATAGTTCTAGAACAAAGAGAGCAGGAGAGGGAACTTATGTAACTTAACCAATGGTAGAGAATGATAACTGAGCAAGACAACTTATGCTACTGCAACTTGCAATGCGTCAAGGGACACTGCACTTTGAATGGAACTCATGGTGGTGCTCATTTTTTGTCACGGAAAATAGTGAAAAAAATTTCCTCTCTATGTTGAGTCTCTAAAGTCAATAGTCCCATGGCTTTGCATTAGACCATACTCACTGTGCTCACTGGCTGCCAGTCCACATTCATGACTTAGAAAATCTTCCACAGTCTATTGTCAAGGAATTTCAAGACCATGGTCACTGGGTTGTTACTAAGACTACAAATCACCTCTCAGCAATGCCTATAAATCAAGCCCATGAACAAAACAATATGATGGTAAATAGTTGCAGTGGTGTTGTAGGACTGACTGAAAACCCTGCAGCCTTTAGAATGTGGAGGATTGCTGGACCTGAGCAGGCATGACGAGGAAAGAATTTTGATTCAGTATAACCCACACATAGCTGAGAAGCATTATCATCATGAAGAAAATTTTTCTGCTCAAAAATTGTTCAAGCAGCAATTTCTCTCCCTTATACAAGTGTTTCATGATATGGGGAATCCATTTCTTGAAACATCTCCTGAGAGCTGTTGAAGCTGAACTTGCAAACTGTAATGGATGAGTCTATCAGTGAAACAGTGTGATCTGTTAACTCTGAGCAAAGACCAGTACACAGAGTACCAGAAAGCAGTGATATTGGATGGTACTAGTTCCAGTCATGATCAAACGAAGAGAAACGCTCTTTCTCTTTTCAGGTGTCCAGCTCTGAAGACCAAGCAGTGCATAACAGTGCTGCTCTGGTACACCTACTTCCTGTCAACACAGTATCTACATTAGATGAGTATGCCAGCATCGTCTTTGATCCCCATATAACAGAGCAGTTACAACAATCTACCCGGGTAGACTTAGTGTGGGACTCTTACAGACAACAGCATCAAAGCATCTACAAGACAAAACTGAGGCCAAGGAATGAGATTTCTTACGGAATGATATCAATACACAAAAATTGTTTGAGTTTCTCTCTCAGGAGATCGTGTCTGCCAATTATCCTGATGGCAAAGATTCATGTGATAGATTCACTGATGGCTGCAGTACATGTTTGATCCAAACTGTGGATACATATATTGTCATCCTTGTTGGCAAATTCCATTATTGACTTACATTAAATACTTCTGTGAATATTTGGGTGGCCTTTGTACAGGGAAGAACTATAAATATTTGAGTATCAACTCCACAGCATATGGAGCACTAGTGAATAAGTGAACAGAATAGGCCATCTCCAGAATCTTCAGGATGGAAGCTTGATGAGAGCACATGCATGCAGCACATGGGTACCTGTCTGGACTACACTACCCATAGCTAGCAATGCTTGATGAGAGCACATGCATGCAGCACATGGGTACCTGTCTGGACTACACTACCCATAGCTAGCAATGATTGATGAGAGCACATGCATGCAGCACATGGGTACCTGTCTGGACTACACTACCCATAGCTAGCAATGCTTGATGAGAGCACATGCATGCAGCACATGGGTACCTGTCTGGACTACACTACCCATAGCTAGCAATGCTTGATGAGAGCACATGCATGCAGCACATGGGTACCTGTCTGGACTACACTACCCATGCTAGCCATGCCTTATGAAGCACAGGCATCAGCACTGATACCTGTCTGGACTACACACCAATAGCTAGCAATGCCTATGAGAGCCCATGCATGCCAGTCACATGGGTACCTGTCTGGACACCCCTACCCATAGCTAGCATGCCTATTATAGCACATGCATGCAGCCCATGGTAAGTCTGTCCTGGACTACACTACCCATAGCTAGCATGCCTGATGATAGCACATCATGCAGCACATGGACTACCTGTCTGGACGACACTACCAATAGCTGTCAATGCCTGATGAGAGCACTGCTGCACACATGGGTACCTGTCTGGACGACACTACCCATAGCTAGCAATGCCTGATGCAGCCCTGCATTCAAGCACATGGGTACCTGTCTGACTACACTACCCCTAGCTGCAGCCTGATGATAGCAAATGCTGCAGCACATGGGTACCCTTCGGGAAACTAAATACCCATGAGCTAGCAATTGCCTTATGAGAGCACAATCATGCACACATGGTACCTGTCTGGACTACACTAACCTATAGCTAGCAATGCTGATGAGAGCACATGCATGCAGCACATGGGTACCTGTCTGGACTACACTACTCATAGCTAGCAATGCTTGATGAGAGCACATGCATGCAGCACATGGGTACCTGTCTGGACTACACTACCCATAGCTAGCAATGCTTGATGAGAGCACATGTATGCAGCACATGGGAAACCTGTCTGGACTACACTACCCATAGCTAGCAATGCTTGATGAGAGCACATGTATGCAGCACATGGGTACCTGTCTGGACTACACTACCCATAGCTAGCAATGCTTGATGAGAGCACATGCATGCAGTACATGGGTACCTGTCTGGACTACACTACCCATAGCTAGCAATGCCTGATGAGAACACATGCATGCAGCACATGGGTACCTGTCTGGACTACACTACCCATAGCTAGCAATGCTTGATGAGAACACATGCATGCAGCACATGGGTACCTGTCTGGACTACACTACCCATAGCTAGCAATGCTTGATGAGAGCACATGCATGCAGCACATGGGTACCTGTATGGACTACACTACCCATAGTTAGCAATGCTTGATGAGAGCACATGCATGCAGCACATGGGTACCTGTCTGGACTACACTACCCATACTTAGCAATGCTTGATGAGAGCACATGCATGCAGCACATGGGTACCTGTCTGAACTACACTAACCATAGCTAGGAATGCTTGATGAGAGCACATGCATGCAGCACATGGGTACCTGTCTGGACTACACTACCCATAGCTAGCAATGCCTGATGGATCTTATCAAGTGTGGTTGCAAGAGCACAAATGGTTGTAGTGCCAGATGTGGCTACAAGAAAGCAAACTGGGATTGTACAGATCTTTGTAGCTGCTATTGCATGAAGTAAACTTGTTGACACTCTTAATATCCTCGTATTGATACTATACTTTGATATTGATGAGTACCAGCTGAAAATTTCAATATTATGAACTTCGTCCCTAAAAATAATTGCTTTGACGAAAAAAATTATGGGTGCAAAATATTTGGAACC
>WLWD01002986.1_pt1 | contig 29481 bp, 10 predicted proteins | sample 6712731 | NCBI WGS metagenome assembly WLWD01 (sample SAMN12718690, study PRJNA576275) | sponge metagenome | isolation source: marine sponge | host: Mycale hentscheli | place: New Zealand: South Island, Marlborough, Capsize Point | collected 2014-11-01
TCACGTGATACGTTATTAGCGCCCGCGCGCAATATACCTGGTGTACAAGTTCGGGATGGTTCTTTGCGTTGTAGTAGGCTGTAGCAAACGTTCAGGCCGAGACGAAGATGTTTCCTTCTTTAGGCTGTTAACACAAAGGGTAAAGAACTTTATACACTCAGTAAGAGAAGGAGAGACGGGTTTTTGGCTGCTATTTCGAGGGTTGGTCTTACTGACAACATTATGAAGAACAACAGAATCTGTTCCAGGCACTTCATTTCTGGAAAGCCAGCAGATTTATTGGACCATACAAATCCAGACTGGCTCCCAACACAGAATTTAGGCCACAGCAAGTCCAGATTGTCATCCACAGCAATAGAGAGGTGGAATTGAAAGAATACAAAGCAAGCACACAAGGATGATTCCTTACAGAAAGGTACCAGTGACTCTGTGATAGCTGCTCATTCAGATATTCCAGATGAAGTGCCCATTCAGGAATCTACTACAGTAGTTCATGCTAGCACTCAAGTTGAATTTAATGTAGTCAAGGATGCATTCACTCAGACAAGTGATTTCCCAGAAGATTCAGCATCTCAAACTTGTTCAAAGATAGTCAGCTTACCTGCATTCTTCAAAGACACTGGGATACCAGATGAACAGGTGAAATTTTACACTGGACTACCAAACAGTAAGATTCTTAAAGCAGTATTCAATCTAATTGAACCAGCTCTTGCACATCACAAGCATTGCAAGCTTACACCTTATCAGGAATTTATAATGGTACTTATGAAGCTTCGTTTGAATTCTCAAATGCAAGATTTGGCGTACCGGTTTGGTGTCTCCTTTTCAACTGTATCCAGAATATTTTCAAAATGGATAAACATTATGAGTCACAGGTTATGTCATCTTATTTTTTGGCCCAATCGTGACGCTCTAATGGAGACAATGCCAATTTGTTTTCAAGAATCTTTTGGAAAGAAGGTCGCCATCATTATTGACTGTTTTGAGATATTTTTGGAAAGGCCATCAAATCTTCATGCCCGTGCTTGTACATGGTCAAATTACAAGCACCACAACACTGTTAAAATACTAGTTGGAATTTGTCCCCAAGGTGTAATTTCATATGTGTCCAAAGCATGGGGTGGTCGCGTGAGTGACAGACATATTACTGACCATTGTGGTGTACTAGATCATTTGATTCCTGATGACATTGTTTTGGCAGATAGGGGGTTCAGTATTTCTGATTCTGTTGCTATGATGCAGGCTAGCCTTCACATACCTGCATTTACCAAGGGTCACTCACAACTTTCAGCAATGGAAGTGCATGACACTCGTAGCATTGCCAATGTACGGATACACGTGGAGAGAGTAATTGGAATGATACGCCAGAAATATTCTATCTTGCAGTCTACTCTGCCCATTCATTATGTTCATAAAAGGGAAAGCCAGCCACCTCTAATTGATAATATTGTGTCTGTGTGTTGTGCTTTATGTAACATATGTGACTCCATAGTGCCTTTTGAATAATTGTTGACATTAAACTAGAATTTGTTGCAATTTTTGTCATTTAACATTTGTTTATTGCTTTTTGTTGTCTTGTATTTCTTTTTGGTTATTCAAAAACAAAATTTGCATTGAACATTAAAATTATAATAAAAAAATTAATATTATTACGTGAGATGATAATAGAATAGCTTAGTCAATAAAATTTATATAATCTGCGACAATGGTTTTCAGTTAGCTAGCTTTAGTAAATATAAAATGTTACGTTATTCTTTTCTTTTTTTTAGTAAACTGTGGGAGCTTTCGGCAGTCAGGGCAGTACCATTGTCCAATTGGAGCATTTTTTATTTTCAAGCATTCAAAATGAAACCATTCAATAGGACAGTCCACGTTGTCGCAACCTATCATATCACCACTTTCTGGTTGGTTGCAGTAACAATATAATTTCTTCATGCAGTTACTGGAGCCTTCTTTACTTGAACCAGGAGTATCAAATGTTATGGCATAAATTTTATTTGATCGAGTATACCATTTTGCGAGATAAAGAGAACAGCACTAATATGGGTACATGTTTCACCCAAACCTGCCATACAGTCACAATGTGCACAGCATATTTCCCCACTGTATTCAATAATAATCCAGCATTTTAATGGGGCCTCATTGAATCGTTGGGAGTGACGAACCTAAAGTTGTTATTTACTCATGTCACATATATTTGTATTAAGTATTCTTAACTTACTTTTCCACTTGCTACATATTTTTCTTCATTCCTCCATACCTGAACATCCTTCACCCATCTACACACAAATTGATTGTATGATTCCAAGCCTTTGTAAGCCTTGAACTGCTTAGCAGTCAAGAAACTAGTTGTGAGAACCAGGTGCCACAAGATCACTTGCTTATACTGGTGGCACACAATCAGTACTCTCCCCCTGAGGTCCACAAAAGGGATTCCTGCCTCCTAGAAGGTTTATTTTTTCTAGATATCGCTCTTTGGCACCACCTGAAAGTGTTTCAGCGTACCTTGAAAGTTCCAAGGCTTCACTCGCCAAGAACACCTGTACACCAGCTAATTTGCGCGTGTGCGTTAACGCCACCAAGGTCACGTGATGAAATAGCTCTATAGGGTTAGGTTCAAACCTGTGCAGTTATTCATTAGAAATGCAGGTTTTTTTGTTTTTTATAAAGTCGAACAGTTTCTGGCGAGTGGTTAATGTGGCACTGAAATCCTTTTACAGTCTTTACTTAAATTTAAATTTTATGTAGCCTAATTCGGGAGGTTCGCTAGGCATTAGTGCTCAAGTACACCTCTACTTATTTATTCCAGCAAAACTTACCTGACACTCATACCCGACCATTTTGTAGCAGTGTGCTGATACTAAGCCACACAGATTTATTGAAAAGAAGATTATTGTGAAGAAGAGCTTAGTATGCTCTCTAAAGGTGTTAATAATATTGTGAACACCACTAAAGCAACTTCCTGGGCAGCAGTCAAAATTTTTGACAACTGGAGAAGAGCTACTAAAGTATGTAACTGAGACTGATGATTTCCCTGAAGATGTTTTTAGTTGCAGCGAAAAAAGTTTGATAAATAACATTCTCCAACTTCTTTCTCAGCCCTTTTTCCTCATTATGTCTCTCTTTCATGCTTTTTTAAAACAATACAATCCGGTGAAAGAGAGAGAATACATCTAATGAATAACATTCTGTCTCTTTTAAAAACAATACAATCCAGTGAAAGAGAGAGAATGCATTTAATGAATAACATTCTGTCTTGGTATGTCGTGGAAACGAGGAAACTAATGGAGAGCATTACCCACCCAAGACGCTATACCAACTGCTATGTGGATTATTACGCCATGTGAGAAATATTAATTCCAACTGCCCCCAAAATTACAACCATTTTAAGTCTTTTCACGCAGCGATGGATACTATATTTCCACAACTTGCACTCCTATGGCTTATTGGGTTGTGGTATCTAACTACATTAGTATAATGTGTGAAGCAAAACTTGCTGGTTGCCATTCGGTAATGTCAGAATTATCGCTGATATAACGGTCCCAGTAGAAAAGTGCAAGTAGTGGAAACATACAATGCCAGAGGAAAACTAACAGGCGAATAACTTTTTAATCGATGGCGGTTACCGCAGCAACTACTGTATATATATATAAACATAACTTATAATACAAATGACTACTCTGATTACTCATCGTATACCTGTATATTTGACAATCTAAAGTAGAATGGTGTACAAGATGATAAATATTTTAAATCTAACTGTATATGTATATCCAGCTGCCAGCTGGGATTAAAGTTAACCACACCCCTTCCAACCAACAGAACAACTCAAGCAGTTTACTTTATGGAGATTCTGAGTATCGAGCTAAAAATTATTTCATTGGTTTCTATTTAGAGTTTAGAATGAGTGCAGCATCATATAACATCATTTTCGAATACAAACTGAAGGGAAAAATGACAGTAACTTCATTGCCAGTGTCTATTATTGTTCTGTGTTAGAGCAAAGCGACTAAAGGTAATGGATACGATGGGGTAACCTGACAAAATAGAATTTCCCTATTTAACCAACATAATCAATATTAGATGGAAGATATGAAACTAGATTGTTGATCCTGAGATAAAATATATAGGTATACAGTCATCAATACTTATCCTTATCCCATATAAATATGACTTTTAAAGGAAGAACCAAACTCAGCACATGGAGAAAAAGACTCAATCATCCAAACTCATCAATGAAATGGAATGAGGGCAATGTGTATTATGGTGCCTGATGTACTACTTAAAATTTGAGTGATATGAAGAAATCAATAAACCAATTTTATCAAGAGTAATTTACAAAAGTAGGCTTCTGTAGTATTAGATAACAAGAATATAAAATGCTAATATTATCGTATCAATAAGAATTTTGCTTAAATAAAAGGGATTTATGAAACTCTTGAGAACCTAGAGGAATAAATTTTCTAACTGCTGGATTCAGAAAAATTAAATTTGAAGAGCTAATAATGTCCAAAGAGAGTATAAATGAACTGAACATCAGCTTACAGAAACTTTGTCTACCAGATGCAGCAAGCACAATATTAGCTTCTTCATATAATTATTATGTTTGTCATGAAATTACAAATAAGGGTCAAAGCAATTGACAATGTAAATATTCAAAACCATCAATGAAATTTATAGAACAATGGAAATTGAAAACCAATGATATCAATGTCTGAGTATACCAAAATAAAATTGAAATAATTTTATGGCAAAAAATTTATACCATGCAAATATTGGTGCTGTCACATATCTCCAAGAATGAATAAGCATCGTTAATTTTGTCACGGTCAAAGAAGACAATAGAAATGCAATCTCGTCACATGTCCCTAAGAAGAAAGTAGAAATGCCAATTTGATGTTCTTTGAATTAGACATGTCAGTTTTGTCTCATTTCGTCAAGAAAACAATTAGATGCTGATTTTGTCCCATGTCATCTAGATGAAGATAAAACATGCAATTTTTGTCACATGTCACCAAGAAAATAAAAAAATCATGCCCATTTTGGCACATTAACCCAAGGAAGTAAAAATATGCTAAATTGTCATGTGCCCTCAAGAAGACAAAATAGGCCAATTTTGTCACCAAGAAATGCCAATTTTGTCACATGTCACCAAGATAAATTTAGCGATGTCAATTCTGTCACATTCCTTAAAGACGTGGTAAAATTTTCACATGTGTACAAGAAGAATCAAGACGTGCCAGTATTTCAATGTCCCCATAAGAATTTAGGCTTTGTCACATGTCCTCAAGATAATAAAAAGACATGATAATTTTTTTACATCAAGACATTCCACACATGTCACATATCATCATGATGAGTTTGATATTTCAATCCAGTTACATTTCTCAAGAAAAATAAAAAGACATGCTAACTGAATCTCATGTCCCAAATAAAGAAGGCATGCCAATTTTGTCAAATACCCTCAAGATTTTTAAATTCTCAAGAAATAAAAGATGCTATTTTATCAGATGTCTTTAGAAAGCTTTAGGCATGCTAATATTATCACATCCACCAGAAAATACAAAGACATGCCAATGTGTTACATGTTCCAAAGAAGATAAATGGAGGTGCCTATTTTGTCACATGTCCCCAAGAAGAATTTAGACCTGCCAATATTGTCAAGTGTACCCAAAGAAACAAAAACAGTTACCAATATTTTGTTAATATTCCCCTAGAAAATAAATACATGCTAAATTTGTCACTTGTCTTCAAGGAGAGAAAAACAACCAATTTTGTCACCAAGATAATGACATGCCATTTAGTCACATGTCCCCAAGAAGAATTTAGACATGTCAATATTGCCACGTGTACCTAAAAAAACAACAACAGATGACAATTTTGTTAACACATTCGCCAAGAAAATAAATAAATGCTACGTTTGTCACTTGTCCTCAAGAAGAATTTAGACATGTCAATTTTGTCACATGTCCCCAAGAAGAATTTAGTCATGTCAATTTTGTCACATGTCCCCAAGAAAAATTTAGACATGTCAATTTTGTCACATGTCCCCAAGATGAATTTGGACATGTCAATTTTGTCTCATGTCCCCAAGAAGAAGTTAGACATGTCAATTTTGTCACATGTCCCCAAGAAGAAGTTAGACATGTCAATTTTGTCACATGTCCCCAAGAAGAATTTAGTCATGTCAATTTTGTCACATGTCCCCAAGAAAAAGACATGTCAATTTTGTCACATGTCCCCAAGAAGAATTTAGACATGTCAATTTTGTCACATGTCCCCAAGAAGAATTTAGACATGTCAATTTTGTCACATGTCCCCCAAGAAGACGTTAGACTTGTCAATTTGTTTACACATCTAGAAAAATTTCGACATGCCTATTTATTATTAAATAAAAAATCACATGTCCCAAAAAGGTAGCTAAGACAAATCAAATTTTATCAAATAATATCCTCAACAAGAATTTAAACGTGCCGATTTGGTCACATGTCCTCTAGAATATTGTAGATATGCTAATTTTGTTACACTTCCCCAAGAAATGAAAGATCCCAGCTTTGTAACATTTTCACACGAAATAAAAAATGCCAATTTTCTCACATGGCCCTAGAAGAATTTAGACGTTCCAATTTTGTCAATTGTCCCCAAGAAGAATTTAGACGTACCAATTTTGTCAATTGTCCCCAAGAAGAATTTAGACGTCCCAACTTTGTCAATTGTCCCCAAGAAGAATTTTGACGTTCCAGTTTTGTCAATTGTCCCCAAGAAGAATTTAGACTAATAATTGGCACTGCTAATACTATCATGTAACAAAACTTTAACTACGAAGTATACGACGACATGGCATGATTTTCAAGAAGAAAAGAAATTTTAAATACCAATGCTTGTCTTGAGGTAACTAGAAAGAGGAACAGTATATATGACATTATTTGAATGAAAAAGCAAGCTGTTGTCACATACCTAGAAGAAATATGAAAGAAGTTAAGAATGATTTCTGTGGAAATAGTTTGAAATTGTTAATTTTAAATGTACTAAACAATAATTAGAGTTGAAATAAAGATTTTACATGGTACTAAACAATTTTATGACTCAACAATATTGTTACATAATACAATTAAATATAATATTATAAAGAAGATAATTATTTTGTATTAATTTTCCTATGGAAATAAATATGAATTCTACTATAGCTGCATATCAACTAACATTCTCACATATTCAAAAAAGAATAAAACTGCCAGTCTTGAGTAAAAAAAAAAAGATAATATTTGAAATTTGACAATGCATACTATGCAACATGTGACTGAAGCTTTCATTATAATGAAGGGATTAAAAACTCTACAATATTGTGACGTGTCTTGATGTTTACAGGAGGAATAAAAGTAATCAAATCCAGTATAATATTTTCTGAAATAAATAAGGATGTGAAATGCTACTGTATCCTACATTTGATTGATGAGCAGAAGTTAATAAGACATTCTGGTTCCATAGAGACAAAAATACACAATTTGGGACATTCTATAACTGTCATTTAAAATATTAGATGGAAAAAAAAACACGTGAACACTTTTTTTTTGTTTAAAAACAAATTAATCACTATAGTTTTTCAAATATGTCAAAAAGATTGGAAGAGTAAAAAAAATTGAATGGGTATTGTAAACACATTTTAAGAAAATCTAAGTTAGTAAACATTCATAATTGGTAATGGTCACATGTCCCTTTAAAGAATATTTAAACAACTGAAACTGTGAAGTGTTCTTAACATTGTAAAAGGATGAAAGAGGTGTGTCATAGTCCTCAAATTTTCCATAAGGAAAATATATTTGACATGTATTTCGACATGCTCCTATGAAATTATTTATGCGATGAACATCTTGAATGCTTTAATTAACTGCTCTATGTAAGTTTAAGTGAAGAAAAATATTGTGACATGCAATAAGACATGCAAAAAAAGGAAGATTTACAACTTTATGTATTGTTTTAAAAACTTTATAAATTTTTACTTGTTTTGAAGTAATTAACTGAGGACAAAATATCTGATGTGCTAATACATGTCTCAATGTATTTTGGAAGAGGAAAGAGATTGAATAAGGAAAAAATAAGTAAACAGGATCATTAGATTCAGAAGAACATTACATGCCAATCAATTGTTATACTTTGCAAAGAAGAGAAATTCGGACATCAAGACTATGTATTGTGACTTCCATTATAGGGGGGACAATTTGACCTTGGAGTGAAATATCATTAAAAATTTTCAAACGAAATAAAAACTAATTCTTAAAGCTTAAAATTACTACAAGTTGAAAATACAAAAAGTCATTGTCATCATGATAGTGATAACTCTAATTATTCAATTTAAATGACTTTTCCCAGAAATAATATAATTGGAAAGCGTAGTAGTCACTCCAGTAGTGCTACAAATAGCCACAACATAGAGTCACAATGAAATAAAAATGCATGCATATAAAGTATAATCTGAAAAATTTTTCATCGAAAAAGATACAAGACATGTTAGTAATATATTTACGAACATAAGAAATTAACGAGAAATGGAAAGACATTGGAACAAAGTACTCACATCAAATGAATTATACCAATTTCCTTAAAAAACAATGACAACAATAATAATAATGATGGATAACCAATTACGTTGTTAACATTATTCACGTTTTCAAGATATTAATGAGTAGAAGGAATTACTATAATATTGTCTCATGTGTCATCCAATGATTTAATCAAGTGTTGTTATAGTAAGTGGCATACAAAGAACGCTTAAACTTTATAATAAATCATGTGTTGATCATGAGTGTATGAAGAGTGAATAGACAAACATTTGTTGAATAAATTGTTAGATATTGGACACAGTGTCATAGTACAGTGTTACATTACTACTAAACTATTTGCTGCTAAATAGAAAACAATGCCATAAAATTATATATAATATTGTATCAGTCTACAGTATTCAACATAATAATAATAACAATATCTGCTATTGAATGCATTATTTGTTAAAATGTTCAATTATTTTCAGTGATAGCTATTTAAGAATAATAGCTCATTGTTATAACTTAAAATGTTTTATGTATAATAGCAATCAAGTTTTGCAAGAAGCAGTGAATGTTTTATGTACAAATCACCATCATTATTGACTAAAGTATATTATTTTATTCATAATAATTGAATTCAATTAATTAAATTTTTTTATTTAGCATTATTACGAGCAAGAGAGTGCAATCTTAATTACATAAGCAATAGTTTTGATGTGTTCACTCATTTCTTCATTGTCAGTTTGTTATGCTACTTAAATTGGATTTATTGCACATTGTGCATTCAAAAGAATGTATTCGACACGAAATGAAGAATCGTAGTGTTGTCAACACGTAGCATCTTTAGCTGCAGCTGAATACTTTAAGAGTTCAAGTTTCAACTTGTCAAAGCAATAGTTTTGATGTGTTCACTCATTTCTTCATTGTTAGTTTGTTATGCTACTTAAATTGGATTTATTGCACAAGAATGTATTCCACAAGAAATGAAGAATTGTAGTGTTGTCAACACTGGGCTCTGTTCACATTGAGCTCAACTAGGCTGTGAACTTTACTGGCCAACACTGGACAATATTTGAGTATGCTAGTAAGTATAGCAGTAATATGAACTCATTTGTAAGCTTAAATAGGCCCACCATATTTCCAAGACATCCTTTTGATCTGACCATGTGGTCAGGCTCTCATATACACTAGCATTATTTGTATTACACATTTCATAGCTTTCACTTCACACAATTACCTTAAAGCAATATATGGCATATACATATCTAGCTTAATATAGTATTTAATATAAGTGTCTATCAGAAATTACACATTTAAAAGTAGTTAACATAAGTAGAAATACACAAAACATAAATAAAGCCACAATGCTAGTTATTTAAGTTTCCTGGAATAAGAAATATAATAAATTAATAATAATGTAGTATTTTTAATGTTGAGCTTCAGCACATATTTGGGAGCGAGCCAGATTGTTTTTTGACACATGGCTTACTAATATTACATTGTTTGTAAATTCATACACATGCACATTTGGAAGATTTGCACAATAGCTCAAATATAACTTGGCTTTCTATAGAGTGCTTCCAGCTTAAAGAGTGGATCATTTAGCTTTTTGGTTAAGGTTGCTAATTCTGCTATAATTTCTCAAGTATGTGTACGTACATAACAGTATTTACTTGAAAAATGTATGGTTCACTATACTAACCACGAAGGTAAGTCTTGTGCTGTATGTCCAGTTTTGTGAAAGTATTGCACTGTTAAAAATGGGGTGTTTGGATAGCTTAGCTTTGGTGTTAAATAAGAGGTGCTGCACAGACACCCCACTTTAATGACTTAAGGCAGAGTCACCACACTTTATACACTGCATTACAAGACATGTACAAACATATTTTGCTTCATAATATAATTTCCAAGGGTGTGTCTAGGTTCTGCTGTGCATGAGGGTAAACTTGTATTTAACGAGATTCTACTGTAATGCTTACTGAACGGGTTACGTCTCTTCCACAAAGTAGGTGGAGCTCTAATAATTTTTAGAAATGATTCAACTGCATCAAACTAAGATGATGAACTCTGCAAAAGTTTTACATAAAGCGTAATTTGTATCTGTGGAATTAATATGTTCTAGTCTTTTCATGTATTAGTTTTGTACGATTTATAAATACATTACAATATTACCGCATATTAGCACATACGTGCTTCATCACATAAGGCAGAGTCACCACACTTAATCCATTGCTTTACATGACATGTATAAACACATTTTGCTTCATAATATAATTTCAAAAAGTGTGTCTAGGTTTTGCTGTGCATGAGGGTAAAGCTGTATTTAACGAGATTCTACTGTAAAGCTTACTGAACGGGTTACGTCTCTTCCACAAAGTAGTTGGAGCTCTTATACTTTTCAGAAATAATTCAACTACATCAAATTAAGATGATGAACTCTTTAAAAGTTTTACCTAAAGTTTAATTTGTATATGTGTATATAATATGTTCAAATCATTTCATGTATTAGTTTTGTACGATTGTATAAATAAATTACAATATTACTGCATATTAGCACATACGTGCTTCATCACATAAGGCAGAGTCACCACACTTTATCCACTGCATTACATGACATGTACAAACACATTTTGCTTCATATTATAATTTCCAAGTGTGTGTCTAGGTTCTGCTGTGCATGAGGGTAAAGCTGTATTTAATGAGATTCTACTTTAAAGCTTACTGAACGGGTTACGTCTCTTCCACAAAGTAGGTGGAGCTCTAATAATTTTCATAAATAATTCAACTACATCAAACTAAGATGATGAACTCTGTAAAAGTCTTACCTAGAGTTTAATTTGTATATGTGAAATTAATATGTTCTAATCGTTTAATGTATTAGTTTTGTACGATTTATAAATACATTACGATATTACCGCATATTAGTACATACGTGCTACATGACATAAGGCAGAGTCACCACACTTTATCCACTGCATTACATGACATGTACAAACACATTTTGCTTCATATTATAATTTCCAAGTGTGTGTCTAGGTTCTGCTGTGCATGAGGGTAAACTTGTATTTAACGAGATTCTACTGTAATGCTTACTGAACGGGTTACGTCTCTTCCACAAAGTAGGTGGAGCTCTAATAATTTTCAGAAATGATTTAACTACATCAAGTTAAGATTATAAACTCTGTAAAAAATTTACATAAAACATAATTTGTATCTGTGGAATTAATATGTTCTAATCTTTTCATGTATTAGTTATGTACGATTTATAAATACATTACGATATTACCGCATATTAGCACATACATGCTTAATGACTTAAGGCAGCAGAGTCACCACACTTCATCAATTGAATTACAAGACATGTACAAACATAATTTGCTTAATAATATAATTTCCAAGGGTGTGTCTAGGTCTTGCTGTGCATGAGGGTAAAGCTGTATTTAACGAGATTCTACTGTAAAGCTTACTGAACGGGTTACGTCTCTTCCACAAAGTAGGTGGAGCTCTAATAATTTTTAGAAATGATTCAACTACATCAAACTAAGATGATGAACTCTGTAAAAGTTTTACCTAAAGTTTAATTTGTATATGTGTATATAATATGTTCAAATCATTTTATGTATTAGTTTTGTACGATTGTATAAATACATTACAATATTACTGCATATTAGCACATACGTGCTTCATCACATAAGGCAGAGTCACCACACTTTATCCATTGCATTACATGACATGTACAAACATATTTTGCTACGTTCTGCTGTGCATGAGGGTAAACTTGTCTTTAAACGATATTCTACTGTAATGCTTACGTGAAGTGTTACGTCTCTTCCCCCAAAGAGTGGAGCTCTAATATTTTCTGAAATGATTCAACTACATTAACCTAAGATAATGACTCTGTAAAAGTTTTACATAAAGCCGTAAATGGTATCTGTGGAATTAATATGTTCTAATCTTTTCATGTATTGTTTTTAACGATTATAATACATTACGATATTACCCATATTTAGCACAATACATGCCTTAATGACTAAGCAGAGTCACCACCAACGTATTAACACTGCATTAACACGACATGTACCACACATATTTTGCTCATAATTAATTTCCAATGGTGTTGTCTAGGTCTCTGCTGTGCATGAGGGTAAACTTGTATTTAACGAGATTCTACTGTAATGCTAACTGAACGGGTTACGTCTCTTCCACAAAGTAGGTGGAGCTCTAATAATTTTTAGAAATGATTCAACTACATCAAACTAAGATGATGAACTCTGTAAAAGTCTTACTTAGAGTTTAAATTGTATATGTAGAATTAATATGTTCTAATCTTTTCATGTATTAGTTTTGTACGATTTATAAATACATTACGATATTACCGCATATTAGCACATACGTGCTTGATGTCATAAGGCAGAGTCACCACACTTTATCCACTGCATTACATGACATGTACAAACACATTTTGCTTCATACTATAATTTCCAAGTGTGTGTCTAGGTTCTGCTGTGCATGAGGGTAAAGCTGTATTTAACGAGATTCTACTGTAATGCTTACTGAACGGGTTACGTCTCTTCCACAAAGTAGGTGGAGCTCTAATAATTTTCAGAAATGATTCAACTACATTAAGCTAAGATAATGAACTCTGTAAAAGTTTTACATAAAGCGTAATTTGTATCTGTGGAGTTAATATGTTCTAATCTTTTCATGTATTAGTTTTGTACGATTTATAAATACATTACGATATTACCGCATATTAGTACATACGTGCTTCATGTCATAAGGCAGAGTCACCACACTTTATCCACTGCATTACATGACATGTACAAACACATTTTGCTTCATAATTATAATTTTCAAGTGTGTGTCTACGTTCTGCTGTGCATGAGGGTAAACTTGTATTTAACGAGATTCTACTGTAATGCTTACTGAACGGGTTACGTCTCTTCCACAAAGTAGGTGGAGCTCTAATAATTTTCAGAAATGATTTAACTACATCAAGTTAAGATTATAAACTCTGTAAAAAATTTACATAAAGCGTAAATTGTATCTGTGGAATTAATATGTTCTAATCTTTTAATGTATTAGTTTTGTACGATTTATAAATACATTACGATATTACCGCATATTAGCACATACATGCTTAATGACTTAAGGCAGAGTCACCACACTTTATACACTGCATTACAAGACATGTACAAACATATTTTGCTTCATATTATAATTTCCAAGAGTGTGTCTAGGTTCTGCTGTGCATGAGGGTAAACTTGTATTTAACGAGATTCTACTGTAATGCTTACTGAACGGGTTACGTCTCTTCCACAAAGTAGGTGGAGCTCTAATAATTTTCAGAAATGATTCAACTACATTAACCTAAGATAATGAACTCTGTAAAAGTTTTACATAAAGCGTAATTTGTATCTGTGGAATTAATATGTTCTAATCTTTTCATGTATTAGTTATGTACGATTTATAAATACATTACGATATTACCGCATATTAGCACATACATGCTTAATGACTTAAGGCAGAGTCACCACACTTTATACACTTCATTACAAGACATGTACAAACATATTTTGCTTCATAATATAATTTCCAAGGGTGTGTCTAGGTTCTGCTGTGCATGAGGGTAAACTTGTATTTAACGAGATTCTACTGTAATGCTTACTGAACGGGTTACGTCTCTTCCACAAAGTAGGTGGAGCTCTAATAATTTTTAGAAATGATTCAACTACATCAAACTAAGATGATGAACTCTGCAAAATTTTTACATAAAGCGTAATTTGTATCTGTGGAATTAATATGTTCTAGTCTTTTCATGTATTAGTTTTGTACGATTTATAAATACATTACAATATTACCGCATATTAGCACATACGTGCTTCATCACATAAGGCAGAGTCACCACACTTAATCCATTGCTTTACATGACCTGTATAAACACATTTTGCTTCATAATATAATTTCAAAAAGTGTGTCTAGGTTTTGCTGTGCATGAGGGTAAAGCTGTATTTAACGAGATTCTACTGTAAAGCTTACTGAACGGGTTACGTCTCTTCCACAAAGTAGGTGGAGCTCTTATACTTTTCAGAAATAATTCAACTACATCAAATTAAGATGATGAACTCTTTAAAAGTTTTACCTAAAGTTTAATTTGTATATGTGTATATAATATGTTCAAATCATTTCATGTATTAGTTTTGTACGATTGTATAAATACATTACAATATTACTGCATATTAGCACATACGTGCTTCATCACATAAGGCAGAGTCACCACACTTTATTCACTGCATTACATGACATGTACAAACACATTTTGCTTCATATTATAATTTCCAAGTGTGTGTCTAGGTTCTGCTGTGCATGAGGGTAAACTTGTATTTAACGAGATTCTACTGTAATGCTAACTGAACGGGTTACGTCTCTTCCACAAAGTAGGTGGAGCTCTAAAATTTTTTAGAAATGATTCAACTACTTGAAGCTAAGATAATGAACTCTGTAAAAGTCTTACATAAAGCGTAATTTGTATCTGTGGAATTAATATGTTCTAAACTTTTAATATATTAGTTTTGTACGATTTATAAATACATTACGATATTACCGCATATTAGCAGATACGTGCTTGATGACATAAGGCAGAGTCACCACACTTTATCCACTGCATTACATGACATGTACAAACACATTTTGCTTCATACTATAATTTCCAAGTGTGTGTCTAGGTTCTGCTGTGCATGAGGTTAAACTTGTATTTAACGAGATTCTACTGTAATGCTTACTGAACGGGTTACGTCTCTTCCACAAAGTAGGTGGAGCTCTAATAATTTTCAGAAATAATTCAACTACATCAAACTAAGATGATGAACTTTGTAAAAGTCTTACTTAGAGTTTAAATTGTATATGTGGAATTAATATGTTCTAATCTTTTCATGTATTAGTTTTGTACGATTTATAAATACATTACGATATTACCGCATATTAGCACATACGTGCTTCATGACATAAGGCAGAGTCACCACACTTTATCCACTGCATTACATGACATGTACAAACACATTTTGCTTCATAATATAATTTCCAAGTATGTGTCTAGGTTCTGCTGTGCATGAGGGTAAAGCTGTATTTAACGAGATTCTACTTTAAAGCGTACTGAACGGGTTACGTCTCTTCCACAAAGTAGATGGAGCTTTAATAATTTTCAGAAATGATTCAACTACATTAAGCTAAGATAATGAACTCTGTAAAAGTTTAACATAAAGCGTAATTTGTATCTGTGGAGTTAATATGTTCTAATCTTTTCATGTATTAGTTTTGTACGATTTATAAATACATTACGATATTACCGCATATTAGCACATACGTGCTTCATGTCATAAGGCAGAGTCACCACACTTTATCTACTGCATTACATGACATGTACAAACACATTTTGCTTCATAATATAATTTCCAAGGGTGTGTCTAGGTCTTGCTGTGCATGAGGGTAAAGCTGTATTTAACGAGATTCTACTGTAAAGCTTACTGAACGGGTTACGTCTCTTCCACAAAGTAGGTGGAGCTCTAATAATTTTTAGAAATAATTCAACTACATCAAACTAAGATGATGAACTCTGTAAAAGTCTTACTTAGAGTTTATATTGTATATGTGGAATTAATATGTTCTAATCTTTTCATGTATTAGTTTTGTACGATTTATAAATACATTACGATATTACCGCATATTAGCACATACGTGCTTGATGTCATAAGGCAGAGTCACCACACTTTATCCACTGCATTACATGACATGTACAAACAGATTTTGCTTAATACTATAATTTCCAAGTGTGTGTCTAGGTTCTGCTGTGCATGAGGGTAAAGCTGTATTTAACGAGATTCTACTTTAAAGCTTACTGAACGGGTTACGTCTCTTCCACAAAGTAGGTGGAGCTCTTATACTTTTCAGAAATAATTCAACTACATCAAATTAAGATGATCAACTCTTTAAAAATTTTACCTAAAGTTTAATTTGTATATGTGAATATAATATGTTCAAATCATTTCATGTATTAGTTTTGTACGATTGTATGAATACATTACAATATTACTGCATATTAGCACATACGTGCTTCATCACATAAGGCAGAGTCACCACACTTTATCCATGGCATTACATGACATGTACAAACACATTTTGCTTCATAATATAATTTCCAAGTGTGTGTCTAGGTTTTGCTGTGCACGAGGGTAAATCTGTATTTAACGAGATTTTACCGTAAAGCTTACTGAACGGGTTACGTCTCTTCCACAAAGTAGGTGGAGCTCTAATAATTTTCATAAATAATTCAACTACATCAAACTAAGATGATGAACTCTGTAAAAGTCTTACCTAGAGTTTAATTTGTATATGTGAAATTAATATGTTCTAATCGTTTAATGTATTAGTTTTGTACGATGTATAAATACATTACGATATTACCGCAGATTAGTACATACGTGCTACATGACATAAGGCAGAGTCACCACACTTTATCCACTGCATTACATGACATGTACAAATACATTTTGCTTCATATTATAATTTCCAAGTGTGTGTCTAGGTTCTGCTGTGCATGAGGGTAAACTTGTATTTAACGAGATTCTACTGTAATGCTAACTGAACGGGTTACGTCTCTTCCACAAAGTAGGTGGAGCTCTAAAATTTTTCAGAAATGATTCAACTACTTGAAGCTAAGATAATGAACTCTGTAAAAGTCTTACATAAAGCGTAATTTGTATCTGTGGAATTAATATGTTCTAATCTTTTAATATATTAGTTTTGTACGATTTATAAATACATTACGATATTACCGCATATTAGCACATACGTGCTTCATGACATAAGGCAGAGTCACCACACTTTATCCACTGCATTACATGACATGTACAAACACATTTTGCTTCATATATAATTTCCAAGTGTGTGTCTAGGTTCTGCTGTGCATGAGGGTAAAGCTGTATTTAACGAGATTCTACTTTAAAGCTTACTGAACGGGTTACGTCTCTTCCACAAAGTAGGTGGAGCTCTAATAATTTTCAGAAATGATTCAACTACATTAAGCTAAGATAATGACTCTGTAAAAGTTTTACATAAAGCGTAATTTGTATCTGTGGAGTTAATATGTTCTAATCTTTTCATGTATTAGTTTTGTACGATTTATAAATACATTACGATATTACCGCATATTAGCACATACGTGCTTCATTACATAAGGCAGCGTCACCACACTTTATCCACTGCATTACATGACATGTACAAACACATTTTGCTTCATATTATAATTTCCAAGTGTGTGTCTAGGTTCTGCTGTGCATGAGGGTAAACTTGTATTTAACGAGATTCTACTGTAATGCTTACTGAACGGGTTACGTCTCTTCCACAAAGTAGGTGGAGCTCTAATAATTTTCAGAAATGATTCAACTACATTAAACTAAGATAATAAACTCTGTAAATGTATTACATAAAGCGTAATTTGTATCTGTGGAGTTAATATGTTCTAGTCTTTTCATGTATTAGTTTTGTACGATTTATAAATACATTACGATATTACCGCATATTAGCACATACGTGCTTCATGTCATAAGGCAGAGTCACCACACTTTATCCACTGCATTACATGACATGTACAAACACATTTTGCTTCATAATATAATTTCCAAGTCTGTGTCTACGTTCTGCTGTGCATGAGGGTAAACTTGTATTTAACGAGATTCTACTGTAATGCTTACTGAACGGGTTACGTCTCTTCCACAAAGTAGGTGGAGCTCTAATAATTTTCAGAAATGATTTAACTACATCAAGTTAAGATTATAAACTCTGTAAAAAATTTACATAAAGCATAATTTGTATCTGTGGAATTAATATGTTCTAATCTTTTCATGTATTAGTTATGTACGATTTATAAATACATTACAATATTACCGCATATTAGCACATACATGCTTAATGACTTAAGGCAGAGTCACCACACTTTATACACTGCATTACAAGACATGTACAAACATATTTTGCTTCATATTATAATTTCCAAGTGTGTGTCTAGGTTCTGCTGTGCATGAGGGTAAACTTGTATTTAACGAGATTCTACTGTAATGCTTACTGAACGGGTTACGTCTCTTCCACAAAGTAGGTGGAGCTCTAATAATTTTCAGAAATGATTCAACTACATTAACCTAAGATAATGAACTCTGTAAAAGTTTTACATAAAGCGTAATTTGTATCTGTGGAATTAATATGTTCTAATCTTTTAATGTATTAGTTATGTACGATTTTTATAAATACATTACGATATTACCGCATCTTAGCACATACCTGCTTCACTACATAAGGCAGAGTCACGACACTTTATCCACTGCATTACAAGACATGTACAAACACATTTTGCTTCATAATATAATTTCCAAGGGTGTGTCTAGGTTCTGCTGTGCATGAGGATAAACTTGTATTTAACGAGATTCTACTGTAATGCTTACTGAACGGGTTACGTCCCTTTCACAAAGTAGGTGAAACTCTAATAATTTTCAGAAATGATTCAACTACATCAAGTTAAGATTATGAACTCTGTAAAAGTTTTACATAAAGCATAATTTGTATCTGTGGAATTAATATGTTCTAATCTTTTAATGTATTAGTTATGTACGATTTATAAATACATTACGATATTACCGCATATTAGCACATATGTGCTTCATGACATAAGGCAGAGTCACCACACTTTATACACTGCATTACATGACATGTACAAACACATTTTGCTTCATACTATAATTTCCAAGTGTGTGTCTAGGTTCTGCTGTGCATGAGGGTAAACTGGTATTTAACGAGATTCTAATGTACCACTACTCTTATACAGAGACTATGCTAAAGGTGTTGCATAGAGTCGAGCTTGTTATATAGAGTAGAGCTAGTTATCATTAATATGAGTAGGGTGTAATACCAATGTGGGGTGTGGTCTTAATATGTCAGTAAAGCAAATACAAATGAATATGCACAAACTTATTTCATTGAATTATATATTTTATATGATTTGTTAGATATTTGGTTGAATTCAAATAAACTTGTTAATATTATATCAACAAAGATTGATTGTATGTATGTAAAGAAATCAGATTAAGTGAAATCAAGTTGATAAAGTTTAATTCTTTCGAAATAGTTATTGTTGTGACTGTGAGTAGTCCTCTTGTGACTGTGAGAATTCACCTGGTGACTGTGAGTAATCATCTTGTGACTGTAAGTAGCCATCTTGTGACTGGGAGTAGTCCTCTCGCGATTGTGAATAGTCATCTTGTGACTGTGAGTAGTCACCTTGTGACTGTGAGTAATCATCTTGTGACTGTGAGTAGCCATCTTGTGACTGGGAGTAGTCATCTTGGGAATGTGAATTGTCATCTACATACAAGGGTTAAATCATCACATTACCAAAAGTTCAGGTATACCTAAACTCTGCCGATTTGAAGGAAAGAGAGCAAAAAATTAGAAACATCACTTACATTTTGAAGTTTCTGACCTCTTAGGGCACTGCATATTAGAAGAATAAAAAGAAGACATTAATTTCGAGAATAAGACAAAAAAATGAACAAAAAAAAAAAAAGAGTGCAATAATTAGAGGCATCAAATAAAGTAGATACCTTTTAAAGTTTTTGTACACTTAAGGCTCTGGAAAATGATACATATTAGCTAATTTTATATCGTTATAAATTTAAAGTAGCAAAGGAGTGGCCTTAGTAAACACGAAATGCTCGCGCAATTTCCCCTCCTCTACTTTTTTGTCTTGCTCTTTCCCCTCCTCTACTTTTTTGTCTTGCTCTTTCCCCTCCTCTACTTTTTTGTCTTGCTCTTTCCCCTCCTCTACTTCTTTGTCTGCCATTTTCCTTACACACGCTTTCTCAGGGAACCATTCGGACTATTTGTGTCGGTTAATATTCATCATAATTTTTTCGTATTTGAATTCAAAGGTTATTAATATTATAGTGACAAATAATGGCGTCAAGTGAAGCTCAAGGAGAATCTGACAGTAATGTTCTTAACTGCCTGTGTGGGTCAAAGTCTGTACGTTGAAATTCAGTTCAGGTTGCACTCATGTCAAAACCTGTTAGTCATGTTTCTTTCGTTTTGCTTTTTTAGGAGTTTTGCGATTTAGTACAGTGCGAAAACTGTAAGACGTGGGAACATACAATTTGTCGGGGCTTCAAAAATATCCAGGACGACGACACTTACCACCACGTTTGCTACAGTTGTAAGGGAAAGGAGAGTGTCCCAACTGTCAAAGTAAGTCAAGATTTCCTGGGAATATAAACATCCCAGGATGTTTACTGGGTGAGAGCTAAAAGTTCCATCCCTTAAAGTTTTAAAGTGTTATGTCAGGGCGAAAGGGGGAGGTTTTGATGACATTTTTTAGCATTATGTTAGGGGGAGAATCACCAGAGAGTACAGGAAAGTCTAGTCTCTGTGGGAACTATTTTTTTCCACCACTGTATTATATTGATATACATTTATTGCAGACATTAATTCTCATAAGAAGAATTTTACACATAACAGAACATGAAGGGCTCACCAAACGCTATTTAATTAAAAACATCAAGAAATCTCTCGATCTGAAGAATGTAGGTGAACTCAGACAGGCGCTAACGGAATTATCGACATCTCAGTATATAAAATGGTGTAATCAAAATAAACTGTTAGTTCATTAAATTTAGTATCTAGTTGCTAGTCATTTCATTTAATATATCTTATATCATTCAGGTCTTTTAGAATTATTAATTATTATGAAGGTTTATCCAAGTACTTCAAAGTAAGTAAATATTATGTAATGTTTTTTACAATAATGTTTATGTTTAATTCTATTTATAGCCCGATGATAATTTGACGACAGAAATAAGTTTTTGTGAGGTAATTTTAACATTATCGTAATATTTTTTATTTGTCATGCTGAGCTGCTATATAAGCACAACAAATTTTTATGTAATAATTGTAGCTCTTAAATGTTTATTATTTCTTACTATTTAGATGACTGGAAAAGACCATGATTCTTCGGTAATTTATGTGTTATATTTATTATCAAGATGATTTTTGTGTGCACAAAAATAATTAATATTTAATATTTTTATGTTGCTATTGAGGCTTTTAAATGTTTATTTCTTACTATTTAGTTGAGAAGTGGTGAAGAGAATGAACAAGAGGTAATTTATGTGTCATATTTATTTTCAAGATGATTTTTGTGTGCACAAAAATAATTAATATTTAATATTTTTATGTTGCTATTGAGGCTTTTAAATGTTTATTTCTTACTATTTAGTTGAGAAGCTTTTAAATGTTTATTTCTTACTATTTGGTTGAGAAGCTTTTAAATGTTTATTTCTTACTATTTAGTCGAGAAGTGGTGAAGAGAATCAACAAGAGGTAATTTATGTGTCATATTTATTTTCAAGATGATTTTTGTGTGCACAAAAATAATTAATATTTAATATTTTTATGTTGCTATTGAGGCTTTTAAATGTTTATTTCTTACTATTTAGTTGAGAAGCTTTTAAATGTTTATTTCTTACTATTTAGTCGAGAAGTGGCGAAGAGAATGAACAAGAGGTAATTTATGTGTCATTTATTTTCAAGATGATTTTGTGTGCACAAAAATAATTAATATTTAATATTTTTATGTTGCTATTGAAACTTTTAAATGTTTATTTCTTACTATTTTGTTGAGAAGTGGCGAAGAGAATTAGCAAGAGGTAATTTATGTGTCATATTTATTTTCAAGATGATTTTTGTGTGCACAAAAATAATTAATATTTAATATTTTTATGTTGCTATTGAGGCTTTTAAATGTTTATTTCTTACTATTTAGTTGAGAAGCTTTTAAATGTTTATTTCTTACTATTTAGTCGGGAAGTGGCGAAGAGAATGAACAAGAGGTAATTTATGTGTCATATTTATTTTCAAGATGTTTTTTATTTTACGCAAGTGAATTTCATAATGAAAAGAAAACCTAAATGTGTCATATTTATTATCAAGATGTTTTGGTGTGCACAAAGAGTTATATATCATTATGGCTCTTAAATGTTTACTATTTAGGAGGCTGAAGAAAGAGATGAAGCAATCGTAACTCTCAAAGTAATTTTTTTTTATGCGGCGTGTGATCTCCATTCCACTATGTCATTTTGATTATTTTTGTTTTCATACAGAGAAAGCATGACGCATTAGAACGGAGATTTGATGAGTTGAAGGTAGAAGCTGACACAATATTTTTTCTTTACTAGCTTTTATTATATGTATTACCTTTATTTTTACCTTCCTTTAATAGCAAGATCAAACGATAAAAATAAGAAAAATGAACAATGATATTTTGCAACTAAAAGTAAGTGTTTATTTTCTATAGATATTGCATAAAGGATAACAATGTATTGGTATTTATAATGTGGTCAACTAAAGGATCTTTGATAAAATCTTTTTGGAAGTCCATTTTAAGCTAATACTTAGATAATTTTAGCCATGATAATTATAGAGCTATTTTAGACATTACTCTCTGCACCAACGTTTAAATATTTGTGAGCATGTCTTAGATTTATTTCATTAACATCTATGAGGTAAATGTGTTAGCCACTAAATTTTATTTTGCCATTTAATATTTACTTTATTCTAGGAAAGTAATCGGAAACTGGAAGAGGTAAGTTTTTAGTTCTGACCAGTTATATATCAATATTTCATTTTATTAAATTACATCACAGATAGTTAGGACTTACATAGGAGGAGAAATTCCTATAATTACTCCACCATTGGTCAAGGCAAGTAACTAAAACAGCTTTCTTGATTTTAAAAATTTATATTTGTTTTTATTTATTAGTTCTTTCAAGATGTCCAATACATGTTACGAAATAATGAAACTCTTGAAAATGTCCATAAAAAGTTCCAAGTAAGTGTGTGTTTCGCTAAATCGTTAAAATTTTATTCGATTAATTTTTTTTAGTACGATTGCCAGACTTATGCAAAAAAAATTAAAACATTTCTCGTAAGTTAACTGTTCAGTTTTGAACTTTTAAAATGTAATATTTTGTTTTTTAGAACATTCATACCTTTACTTGCAAACACTGCAACAAAACTATGAAATCTGTGTCTACATTTCGAAATCACTTCCATTGTCATGTAAAGTGCCGTAATGAGCATTGTATTCCTTTAGAATACTTACAACTCAAAGAAATGGAGGTAATAAATATATTCTAATATTTGATTTAATATCTAATTGCTTTCTTTTCATCTTTTATTTTAGGACATACAACCAAGTATTATTCAGTAAACAACATTTTTGTATGACTATCAGCTTTTTTTCTTCTTTATTTATATGAAAGTATTTCAATATTCTCATTCAAGTGCAAATAAATATGAAGTCGTAATAACTTAGTATTTACTAGTAGCTATCTGTTTAATAACACCTATTTGTTTGTTTGGGCTTACAACACCTCATTTACTTATTTATTATTTGTTTGTTTGGGCTTACAACATCTCATTTACTTATTTATTATTTGGGCTTACAACACCTCTTTTACTTATTTATTGTTTGTTTGTTTGGGCTTACAACACCTCTTTTACTTGTTTATTATTTGTTTGTTTTGGCTTACAACAGCACCTCATTTACTTATTTATTATTTGTTTGTTTGGGCTTACAACACCTCATTTACTTATTTATTATTTTTATTAGTCTCTTCTAGCTTTTATAGTCTCTTAATTATCTTATTGCTCTTCTAGTCTCTTGAGTCTTTTCAAGTTTCTTTAGTCTCTTCTAGTCTCTTTTAGTCTTTTTAGTCTCTCAATATTCTAGCCTCTTTAGTTTTTTATACTCTCTTTAGTTTCCTTCATGCATGGGCCTAGCACATGGTGCAGCGGTGGCAGAACTGGACCGGCTGACCCGGCGGTCGCGGACCAATATTTAGCTAGCTATACTTAGCTAGCTCTTTACTCCCTGCTAATATGACTTAGCTGTATGGAAGGAGCATCTTACTCAGATCAGCAGAACAGATTTTTGTTTCAGTCAAGTGCCTGTTGTTACTGTAGTACCCACTGCTAATCTTTCATAACAATTTACTTACAAGCCTACGAGTCCATTTGGTCTGGTAACATATCTCGCACACGCAGAATTTCATTTCATTTCGTAACACTTTTGCGACTCAAACTTAACATTGGAATAATGGTTTACATTGGAATTAAAACATCCCCTTCAAGTAAGGGGACTCCAAAAACTGGACCCCAAGTGGGGGGCCTCCAGTGTTGTGTCACCTTTACTCACTGTGTAATTTTTAGCATGTGCAGGGATTGTGATTGTGGTACCGGATCAATCGTACGCTTTTAAGTGAATTGTTATGAAAGATTAGCAGTGGGTAATATATGAATAATTCAATGCGAAGGTGTTGGGTAAAGCGTCTGCGTAAGAAACTTTTTCAAAAACTTTACAGTATAGAAACATAAAGTAGAGCTGGTTTTATAGGTATATATAACTACTGTCACGAAAATATGTCCAGAGTCACCAGACTCTCTTTTCCTCTCTGCCGATTGCGCGCTCCATAGAGAGTCTGGCCCCTGCGCTCGAGACTATCCCGATTGTTGCTGCTGCTGTCATTCCTTACCCAATGCCTTTGATTAGATTCATAATCCATAAACAAAACCACTGAGCTTGAGCTTATACCAGTGATTTAAAAAGGGTAAGGTTGCGCCACTTGCTCTATACAAAATATGATATTTTTAACGCACAGATCATCAGATGCTATCTATTTATTTTTTTATTTTTATTTTTTGCCTTTCTATTTTTTTTTTTGCCTTTTTTTTGGCTGGGTCTTCGGGCCTACACAAATGATTCAACTTCATTATGACAAGGTTTTATGTAGAGCATAATTTGTAACTGGAAATATGTTAGTAATGAAATCTGTGTCTACATTTCGAAATCACTTTCATCGTCACGTAAAGTGCAGTAATGGGCATTGTATTCCTTTGGAATACTTAAGACTCAAAGAAATGGAGGTAATAAATATTTTCTAATATTTGATTTAATATCTAATTGCTTTCTTTTCATCTTTTATTTTAGGACATACAACCAAGTATTTTGCAGTAAACATTTTTATATCACTATCAGCTTTTTTTCTTTTTTTATATGCAAGTATTTCATTATTCAAATTTATTGAAGTGCAAATAAATATGAAGTCGTAATCGACATAAAACAGAGTCACCACACTTTATTAATCATTGCATTACATGACATGTACAAACACATTTTGCTTCATAATATAATTTCCAAGTGTGTGTCTAGGTTTTGCTGTGCATGAGGGTAAAGCTGTATTTAATGAGATTTTACTTACTGAACGGGTTACGTCTCTTCCACAAAGTAGGTGGAGCTCTAATAATTTTCATAAATAATTCAACTACATCAAACTAAGATGATAAACTTTGTAAAAGTTTTACTTAGAGTTTAAATTGTATATGTGGAATTAATATGTTCTAATCTTTTAATGTATTAGTTATGTACGATTTATAAATACATTACTATATTACCGCATATTAGCACATACGTGCTTCATGACATAAGGCAGAGTCACCACACTTTATCCACTGCATTACATGACATGTACAAACACATTTTGCTTCATAATATAATTTCCAAGTGTGTGTCTACGTTCTGCTGTGCATGAGGGTAAACTTGTATTTAACGAGATTCTACTGTAATGCTTACTGAACGGGTTAGGTCTCTTCCACAAAGTAGGTGGAGCTCTAATAATTTTCAGAAATGATTTAACTACATTAACCTAAGATAATAAACTCTGTAAAAGTTTTACATAAAGCGTAATTTGTATCTGGAATTAATATGTTCTAATCTTTTAATGTATTAGTTATGTACGATTTATAAATACATTACGATATTACCGCATATTAGCACATACATGCTTAATAACTTAAGGCAGAGTCACCACACTTTATACACTGCATTACAAGACATGTACAAACACATTTTGCTTCATAATATAATTTCCAAGTGTGTGTCTAGGTTTTGCTGTGCATGAGGGTAAAGCTGTATTTAACGAGATTCTACTGTAAAGCTTACTGAACGAGTTACGTCTCTTCCACAAAGTAGGTGGAGCTCTAATAATTTTTAGAAATGATTTAACTACATCAAACTAAGATGATAAACTTTGTAAAAGTTTTACTTAGAGTTTAAATTGTATATGTGGAATTAATATGTTCTAATCTTTTAATGTATTAGTTATGTACGATTTATAAATACATTACGATATTACCGCATATTAGCACATACATGCTTCATGACATAAGGCAGAGTCACCACACTTCATAAATTGCATTACAAGACATGTACAAACATATTTTGCTTCATAATATAATTTCCAAGGGTGTGTCTAGGTTCTGCTGTGCATGAGGGTAAACTTGTATTTAACGAGATTCTACTGTAATGCTTACTGAACGGGTTACGTCTCTTCCACAAACTAGGTGGAGCTCTAATAATTTTCAGAAATGATTCAACTACATTAACCTAAGATAATGAACTCTGTAAAAGTTTTACATAAAGCGTAATTTGTATCTGTGGAATTAATATGTTCTAATCTTTTAATGTATTAGTTATGTACGATTTATAAATACATTACGATATAAGGGCATATTAGCACATACATGCTTAATGACATAAGGCAGAGTCACCACACTTTATCCACTGCATTACATGGCATGTACAAACACATTTTGCTTCATAATATAATTTCCAAGTGTGTGTCTAGGTTCTGCTGTGCATGAGGGTAAACTTGTATTTAACGAGATTCTACTGTAATGCTAACTGAACGGGTTACGTCTCTTCCACAAAGTAGGTGGAGCTCTAATAATTTTTAGAAATGATTCAACTACATCAAACTAAGATGATGAACTCTGTAAAAGTCTTACTTAGAGTTTAAATTGTATATGTAGAATTAATATGTTCTAATCTTTTCATGTATTAGTTTTGTACGATTTATAAATACATTACGATATTATCGCATATTAGCACATACATGCTTGATGTCATAAGGCAGAGTCACCACACTTTATCCACTGCATTACATGACATGTACAAACACATTTTGCTTCATAATATAATTTCCAAGTGTGTGTCTACGTTCTGCTGTGCATGAGGGTAAACTTGTATTTAACGAGATTCTACTGTAATGCTTACTGAACGGGTTACGTCTCTTCCACAAAGTAGGTGGAGCTCTAATAATTTTCAGAAATGATTCAACTACATTAACCTAAGATAATGAACTCTGTAAAAGTTTTACATAAAGCGTAAATTGTATCTGTGGAATTAATATGTTCTAATCTTTTCATGTATTAGTTATGTACGATTTATAAATACATTACGATATTACCGCATATTAGCACATACGTGCTTCATGACATAAGGCAGAGTCACCACACTTTATCCACTGCATTACATGACATGTACAAACACATTTTGCTTCATATTATAATTTCCAAGTGTGTGTCTAGGTTCTGCTGTGCATGAGGGTAAAGCTGTATTTAATGAGATTCTACTTTAAAGCTTACTGAACGGGTTACGTCTCTTCCACAAAGTAGGTGGAGCTCTAATAATTTTCAGAAATGATTCAACTACATTAAGCTAAGATAATGAACTCTGTAAAAGTTTTACATAAAGCGTAATTTGTATCTGTGGAGTTAATATGTTCTAATCTTTTCATGTATTAGTTTTGTACGATTTATAAATACATTACGATATTACCGCATATTAGCACATACGTGCTTCATGTCATAAGGCAGAGTCACCACACTTTATCCACTGCATTACATGACATGTACAAACACATTTTGCTTCATACTATAATTTCCAAGTGTGTGTCTACGTTCTGCTGTGCATGAGGGTAAACTTGTATTTAACGAGATTCTACTGTAATGCTTACTGAACGGGTTACGTCTCTTCCACAAAGTAGGTGGAGCTCTAATAATTTTCAGAAATGATTTAACTACATCAAGTTAAGATTATAAACTCTGTAAAAAATTTACATAAAACATAATTTGTATCTGTGGAATTAATATGTTCTAATCTTTTCATGTATTAGTTATGTACGATTTATAAATACATTACGATATTACCGCATATTAGCACATACATGCTTAATGACTTAAGGCAGCAGAGTCACCACACTTCATCAATTGAATTACAAGACATGTACAAACATAATTTGCTTAATAATATAATTTCCAAGGGTGTGTCTAGGTCTTGCTGTGCATGAGGGTAAAGCTGTATTTAACGAGATTCTACTGTAAAGCTTACTGAACGGGTTACGTCTCTTCCACAAAGTAGGTGGAGCTCTAATAATTTTTAGAAATGATTCAACTACATCAAACTAAGATGATGAACTCTGTAAAAGTTTTACCTAAAGTTTAATTTGTATATGTGTATATAATATGTTCAAATCATTTTATGTATTAGTTTTGTACGATTGTATAAATACATTACAATATTACTGCATATTAGCACATACGTGCTTCATCACATAAGGCAGAGTCACCACACTTTATCCATTGCATTACATGACATGTACAAACATATTTTGCTTCATAATATAATTTCCAAGTGTGTGTCTAGGTTTTGCTGTGCACGAGGGTAAAGCTGTATTTAACGAGATTTTACCGTAAAGCTTACTGAACGGGTTACGTCTCTTCCACAAAGTAGGTGGAGCTCTAAAATTTTTCAGAAATGATTCAACTACTTGAAGCTAAGATAATGAACTCTGTAAAAGTCTTACCTAGAGTTTAATTTGTATATGTGGAATTAATATGTTCTAATCTTTTCATGTATTAGTTTTGTACGATTTATAAATACATTACGATATTACCGCATATTAGCACATACGTGCTTCATGTCATAAGGCAGAGTCACCAC
>WLWD01004993.1_pt1 | contig 29466 bp, 30 predicted proteins | sample 6712731 | NCBI WGS metagenome assembly WLWD01 (sample SAMN12718690, study PRJNA576275) | sponge metagenome | isolation source: marine sponge | host: Mycale hentscheli | place: New Zealand: South Island, Marlborough, Capsize Point | collected 2014-11-01
GAAGTACGTGATGGAGGAGACAAGTTTATAAAGCAGATGAAGAAAGTAGTTAAGGTGGCGGAAACAAAATACCCGAAAAAAAAAAAGGGTATCAACTCTATTGGATATTTGATCAAAGTGGCTGCCATATGGCATATGCTGAGAATGCACTCAATGTGAATCGCATGAATGCCAAGGAGGGCGGCTGTCAACCTCTAATGTATGACACCACGTTATAGGGCAAACGAATCTCCATGACGAAAATGGCACGTAATAAAACAGGTGAATATGTTAGAGTTCCTCGTGGAATGATCGATATCCTCAAGCAAAATGAACCTATGTACAAAAAATTGCGCTTTTATCCACTTCGTAACAATAATTTTGCTGAGCCACTTGACTATTCTGGGTGATAGTCACAGTTCATATCTAAGATAATGGGGGAATTGTGTCATAAGTGGAATGTGAAACAGATTAGAACCTCACCATACCATCCGGAAACGAATGGGATGTGCGAATGTTTTCATTGAAAAGTGAGTAAGTGTGATTGGGTGACACAGGTTCTGTTTGCCTTATTTGCAATACGTCAGATGCCACATGCAGACTCGGGTTTCAGCTCTCATGATTTAGTGTATGGTTTCGTGTAAGAACACCCCTAGACACAATGTACCACACTCCGTTTGAAAACCCTAATGAAAAGCTCAATGCTAGTGAATGGTGTCTGAAATAAGCGGAAAGAATTGAGAGAGTGAGAGATATAGCATCCTTTTCAACAGGCGAAAGAAAAGAGAGTGTGCAAATGAATAGTGGCTCAAAGCCAAGATCGTTGGAGGTTGGGTCCAAAGTCTTATTCAGAACCCCTGGGCTAGTAAACTGCAAGAAACATGGGATGGCCCATAGGTAGTGATAGAGAAGTGAATTATAAAATTGGGAGAGAGAGCTTGAGGAAGAGTGGGAGAATATTCATATAAATTCCTAAACCCTTTCGTTCCGGATCTCGCTAAGAAGCGGGTAAAGACCGGTTGGCTTCTCCGAATTTTAAAAAATAGTTACTTTATAGCTAGAACCTTCAGATTGCATACACAGGTGCCCAATGCATTGGAGAAGCATCTAAAATAGCTTTCAGCCAGGACTGCTTCGACAGTACCTCACAGCAGTTGCGTTTATTTCTTCCTCGGCAAAAAACAACAACATCGGTTCTCCGTCGAATTTTTAAAAAGTTGCCTTCTTCACAGCAGCTTCATTTATGGATCCAGTCATCTCTAGAGCTTAGTAGAAACAGCAAAAAATTGCTTGAGCTCAGTAGCCTTCCATAACACATTGAAACAACCGCTTCTTTGCTGACGAAGACTTTGCGGTTTGACTTACTGTCTTCTCTTTTTTTTATAAAATCGCCAGTTTAACTGGGGGCCTCCCCATTACATACAGTCTTAGGTAATGCTTATTAACATCATAGGAAAAATGTGAGCGAGTCGTGTGATCCAGGTAACTATGCAAAAAAAATTTTTTTTCGAAGTCAGTTTGGAAAGATGGCACCTACCAGTTACAGTGCTGTGAAAGTTTTAGACTTGCTTGATACTGACTCTAGTGACTCAGGATCAAGCGGAGAGGAGGGAGACGACATCTAGGGCTAGAGAAGGCTCTGTATCAGGCAGGGTTGGTGGACCAGACCCCGTCAACTCTGATACTGACAATGGGAGTCAAGAAGATGATCGAGGTAAGTTTGTCTTTCTCTTGAAAACTAGCAAGCTTCTGTTGTGGAAGGGACTTATTTATAGCTATATTGAGATAGAGAAAGCTGTTTAGCTATAATATATATATATATATTTTGTGTGTGACTTGCACACACACTAAATGGTCAGTCGTGTAAACTATCGAAGGACCAGGTAAATCCACTTATTATGGCGCAGCTCAAGTATTCGCGCAACCGCTGGCTGCACGACCAGGTAAGTCCACTTATTATGGCGCAGCTCAAGTATTCGCGCAACCGCTGGCCACTACAGCTTGCAGTCTTGTGAACTGAACTTTAAATTAGGGCACTCTCGAAAGCGGTCTTAGACTCCCGAGTTAACAGAGGTGAACAACCTTTTAATATAAGAATACACAAAGGGGGTGCTGTGTACATTCTGGTTTAAAAAAATTAAATTTTTTTGAAAATTTGAAATTGTTCAACAAACCACAACCCACTTTCAAATCTCAAAACTCAATGAAATTGTCTGGGATTCTTTCCCAGACAGAGTGTCCAGGACCTACAGGACTACCCCCTGAACAATGAAACTCTGTCATACGTTGAATTGTCACCCTTTATTTCTTACGTGTATCCGTACTATTCCATTAAGTTCTAATGTCACCCCTTTACCCATCCATGTTCACCTTAATTATATTCATACGGGCTGCTGCCCTACTATGACCAGATGCGTATGCAGTCACCGACCCGATTGTGAAGAGGGATTGTGAAGAGGACGCAGATGAGGCAACAGGAGTAGAGTCTTCCAGTGATGAAGGAGAAGATGCCGGACCTGGCGAAGTACACTCGGAGCCCCACCCCCCCTCCCAAACAAAAATCCTGTATGAAACCGCATACAATACATCATAAAGTTGTAATTATATAGGATCATGAATAATTTGTTGTTTGTATTACAAATATCTTTGTTGTTGTTTTTTTTTGTGTATATGAAATTGTTTTGTAGTGGAACTCGACGTCCGATGGCATATGTTCCTTGTGGACACTCATAGATGTCTCCTACATGATCACAATCAGCACCAAACACAACAAACAACATATTTTATTGTTGAACTAATATAATATTGGTATACAATACATCAAACAATTTTATTTCTTTTTTTCTTTTTTTATTGATGGTAAAAGTGTAATTTTTTTTGGGAAAAAAATTTTTTTTTTTAAAGTATTAGTAGAGAGCCTAAATATTATTCAATTTTCTCAATCAAAAAAATGAGGGGAATCCCAAACTCTTGGTCAATTTAGTGATATAGGGTTGCTATGGGGTTTTCCCAGCCAGCATCGAGTTAAAAAAATAAAACGGTAATGCTCTATTCCGCGGTAGAAGATTAGATTTTTCCGCGCGCGTCCAAACAATTCGGGAACGAAAGGGTTAAAGCCACATGTCTAGTACTCTACACAATATAGGGTCTAAACTGAGTAAGGCCTCCCCCATCAATGAAGTAAGCGGCCCCAACTATAACTACTGCCGTTCAGCTGATCTCCACCACTTTCCAAGCATAAGTAACAGTCTTACCTAACCCGTAACGCGGACTTCCAGTTAGATTACGGAGTTCAACGTTAACTCCGCGAGAAATTGAATAAGAAGTTTTAATCGCAGTTTTCTCGAAATAACTGTGCTCAAGTTGGTCAGATTGCTGCTCGTATGTTAAGTTAACCAAGCAGCGCCTGCCTACAAACTTGGTATCAAAATACTCCATAAGAAGTGCTCTACACAGTGGTATGAAAAACTCATTTTTCAATTTTTAACGCAATTGGTCCCTATTCCCAAGTACTGTCACATATATGCATTATTTTTTGCCTTGTATGTCTGTTCCCACAATACTCCTGTAGAACTTCTCCAAACCTAGGGACTTGAGTCCTTGGAGAGCTGTGTCACCATCTTTCTTTATTTACAAGAAATGATTTAATTAGTATTATTTCACACAATTTATACGTACCGAACGTAGAAGGGGCAACGAATCACTGAAGTGGATGGAGTTGGACGTGAACAAAGACATGGACAAGTTGTCACGATTCTCCACTTCAGCCATCAGAAAAGGAAAATCAGGCGAAGCCATTGTGGGAAACTAAAACTGCAGTGATGCTGTACGTAACTATATAGGTAAACAGAGGCTGAATATAATACATACCAGGGTAGTGGACAGTACGGGTTGCATCACTGACATGCGCTACAGCAGAATTCAGCCACTCTAAAAACTGTGGCAGAACCACAGATAATGGCCTTTCTGACCATAACATAGTCTGTGAGACTCCTGTCAGCTTTGTGACTATATAAAACATAAGATTAAAATAGCATAAATTATTGCGTTAATTTTTAAAATTTATATTTTACCAGGTCCAGGGATATTTCTTGGTGTTCGCACAAGACTCGAAAAGGATGGCTGATTCACGGGAACGGAGATGCTATGACTTTGGATGCAATATCTATAATATGGTCAGTATAGATACTGAAACCTGTGGTTTCGCAGTCATATAAAATGAGCAGGGGCTGTTGATCTTCATTATCATCAATTGTGCTCTGCTCATTGCCACTGTCTCCCACTTTATCTGATTGAGCCACAACCGATTCTGTCTCTCCCTGCCCATCACCCACATACTCGCCCACTGTGCAGCCAGCTCGTACAAGTCTCTCCATATACAATTTTTCCTGCTCATAGCAAGCCTTTTTGGCCTTCTTCTGAAAGTTCCTACAATTACGTTACATAGTGTATGTCACATATGAAATATACCACAAACATGGATAATACCATTGAATTAGGTGTGCGTTAATAATGAACCTCTTTAATAGGAACCAATAGATCATAATTTAATATATAGTAACTCTTGTGAATGCTATCACTGCTGGATTTTCTGTTGCCGGCTCTTTTCCCACTGTAGCTGCTCCTTTACAATTACACAACTGTGAGAGTATATTTATGCCTATGAATATCAGCCCATACCAATCGGCCCATCAGCAACCTAAATAATTTATTTGGTGTATACCTTGTGACATATGGCTATGTTAGTCTTGCACACATAGTGTGTGTGCCAGAGGTCAGTGCGCTTCCCTGTACATCAGTGCCAACCCATGGAAGCCTTCCACTGCATTAGTGGTAAGACGATCATGGTCTGACACGTAGTCCTGGGGGTGCGCGGCCATTTCCTCAATGAGCCTGGTGAATGTAGCCACCTGAGACCTGCAAGTGAAAAGGTGCTTGGCTTTGTATGGAGATCCATCAGAGTTCACCTGAATGATACAATTTTAAAAAATTATATATTAAAGCTGGAAATGCATCTACATACAAAGGTTAGGATGATGGCACCAAGAGGAAGAACGACTATCCCAACAATAGTGTTGAACGAAGTTTTGTATGCCATCTACGAACTCCTTGAATGGATTGTCAGACTGCTGCACTACATCAGATGCAATCACATAACTCAGAGCAGCCTTGCAGTGTGTAAGTACGTCATCTGACATCCGTTTACAGCGGAACTGGTCTGCCTTACACTATATTTAATTAAAATAATAATTAATAGAAAAATAATTACTTGATCAAGTAAACAAAAACTATAATAACGTTATATATTTGGGGTACTGCTTAATTCATTCTATTATTCATCCAATACTTAATTAAAATTCAGTACAAATTTTTTTACCATTTACCTCACAATTGTGTCTTTTCACTTTTTCCATAGCTTTGTGGAAATTCTTGGTCGTGTGATTGGAACAATACGTCACCATTCCTTCAGAGAAATGAAGACAAAAAGTTGCATTTGATGACGTATACTTGTCACACACCAGCTCGCCGATCACAAATCCGGCATCCTTAGCTTTACCAAGAAGATCATCCAGCATGTCTGTCTCTGCACCAGCCGAAGGTCCACACCAGTTATGCTCTGAACCACGTTTGGTGCGATGTGCAAACCATGCCACCTTCCCTGAGACATAATCATGGAGTGTGGCAGAAGAGTTGTTGGAGTAATGGCCTCGGTTCAGGTAAAAGCCGTCAAAAGAGGCCATCCACTTTTTGCTATCTTTGCGATTCACAATCTCACTTCTTACCTGACCACAGGACCACTCTGCCAACTCCGTGACAGAGTCCTCCAATTTCTTGGTAACTCTGCTCCACTGCGACTTACAACTTGATGGCAAACCGAGGAGACCACTCAGTCTGTTGTACTCACGATGCAAGTGGCCCGACATCATGAATGACAGCACTGGATAATGTTTGCCCCATGAACACTTAGACCCTTGAATGCGCAGTGAATCAGAAGTAGACCAAGAAATGTTTTCGGTGGATACTGTCTCCGAAATCGATTTTGCCAATTCGGGTGTGAACCCGATCCTTGGTAAAAGTCAATACTTCTTGGATGACTGAGGTATGTGCTTCAGTGGGCATTGCCTATAAACCATTGTAATTGTTTACCGCAATACACTGCCACAACTGAGAATTATAAGCAAAATATTTAAACAACCAAAGCCTCGATTTTCTTGTATAGGCTTGTCTATGTAGGGATTCTAACCTCACATCCAGCTCCCTGGCTCTCAGGAGTGAAATTCACAAACCCAGGAGGAGAAAACACAGATTCCTGGCTCTTTAGAGGAGAGGACACAGTTTCCTGGCTCAGAAGGCCTGGCTTCCTGGCCTTCTAAAGGAGAAGACGCAAGTCCAGGAAAGACAATAGCTCTCTGACTCTCCTGGGAAGGCACCACTTAGAAAGGAAAGACTGCTCCCTGGCTCTCCATGTTGATATCTCCGACCTCAGCCTTTGATTTATGTTTCATTATATAAAAACATTATTTTTTTTACTTCTAACCTGATCATTTGTGTGGCCCAGGCCCTGACATGGAGCTATAATGGAAGGTATTTTTTTTGGTTTCAGGAATGTTTGATAAAAAATATAATAAAACAAACAAAAAAAATAATAACCTTCATAAAACCTTTTGGATCTGGCTGCAGTCAATTGCTGCTTCCTTTTATTGCTTCTACCCATTATGGCTTCTCTGAAGTAATTACTATGGGGTAGCTGGCTGGCCCTCGTGGCAATAGCTCACTTGTGGTAAATTAGCTAAGTTTTGGCGGCAAAGTTAATTGACACGTGTATGAATTGCACACGAATAGGCAGTTCATGGAGAGTAAATTGGATCGAGTTATGGGCGGGTTTTGTTGTATTCTACTGAATCACTTAATTACCGCAGGTTCTGGTGTACTGCACCCTTAATGGTGCAGAGTTGTCCTACTGATCAAACCGAACCGTAAAGAGTTCATTATAGGCTCACAGTAATGGCGAGCACTTCCTGATTCACTGCGTATGACCAGCACTGCAGAAAGTGAGTGAACCTATTCGCGATTGTCGACCACCCTGTTGACCACCCTTTGTTGACCACAGGTATACTTCAGTTGTTTTATTATCGCCCAAAACTGAATTTATTCATAATTCCTCACCCAGCAATATTTATTATGCAATGTTGTCCTCACTTTAAAGCTTGCAAACGCAAAAAAAAATCTTTAGAATTGAACAAGTTTTACAAGTGTTTTATTCTCAATGTTTGGTGAGTTGCAGAGGGATGATCCTTCTCCAACTCAGAAAAAAATTCACTCACTTTTTAGACCATTGTTGGTTTCAGAATAACTCGTCAAGAGACTCTACCTTTTGATGCGAGGAGATGGATAATATGCAACTTATATCAGCTCTATTTACCCTCACTTGCTCTTTCTTTAATGGCTAAGGCTTCAAGTTTCCTCACGATGACATGATTTCAACATGCACATCTATTGACACAGTCAGTTTTGTCATTCCGCGAGCTCTACAGTGCTTCCAGCTTAAAGCGTGGAAACTTGGGAGATTTGGTCAGTGCTACTTAGTCCACTATAATTTATATAGTATATAAAATAAATACTTTAAACTTGGAAGACTTAATTATACATGAATATCACATCAACCTTCCCACAATTTTGTGGTTAAGTGGTTATTATTGTGGTGAGAGGTACTTGAAGTTCAAGTTCAGAAATAGTGAATTTAAAAGTGTTTAAGCCAGTAAATAAGCAAATATTAATATGAATCTTTCTAAGTTTGCAAACTGGTGATATATTGGCTAAAGTTTCAGTACAATCTATTTAGTGAAAATTTGCCAATTTATAAAAAAATGTGTTTAAGCCAGAAAAAGAGTAAATATTGATATGAAGGTCTAAAATTTTGGCATGACAGTCATATATGTCAATATTATTATATAAAATTTTCATAATTTGATCTCAAATTTTGAGCCAATTAGCAGCTTTTTTGTCAAAAATTTACTTTTGTATGTTACGGGTCGTCAATTTGTGACGTTTACCAATATTTTAGGAGTGCTGTATACGTAAACGTGACGTCAAACAATGCGCATGCACAAAACGGTCAGCCCGTGGGGTAACTCGCGGTCCTGTTTGGCGCTACTTTACCGCCAGGCTAAATATGGTTTCTATCGAGTTGGCAACTTTTTTTTCTCAGGCGAGAGGGATTCTTTTCTATGATTGTGCTAGTCGCGTGGGGTTTGCCTTCACATGCATTTTAGAGGCGGGAAATCTCTACGACCCCAACTGCGTTGCTCTGATGGTGACTGCAACCTAAATGCTTGGTCATCTAGCTCGGGAAGCGGCACAAATGTTGGCTCCTCTCCTCAGGGCTGGATTCCAGGCAAACGGGTAAGTAAATGTGCTGCATTCTGTTGTGACACAGCTACAAAATGCCTTCCACTCAAGGTTTTTATACGTATTGTACAACAACATTATAGCGTACAAATTCAATCATGTCCAAACATTTTTTCACCCGATTGGGCTACTCTGGATCCTATGGAAATAGAGTGTGCTCAATCAGGGTGACTATCTGTGGCTACCAGAGTAGGGTAGGAGAGGTAATGAGTGCTCTGTGTTGTACAAACTTGACATACAGTTGTGCAACATTACCAGACAATCACGCTGACGTTTACTCAAGCACCAAAGACATAGAAGAAAACAGAGAACTTGTTGATACATACTGTAACGAAGACCACAGTCACACAGACATTAACAGTGAACATACTAACAGTGACAATAATAACTCCCAATACTCTAGCCCCTTTCAACAAGCTTGCCCCTACACAATTTCAGACTTCGACAGTGACTCTCATCATACATTTGACGAAGCTGAACATGACTCTGACAGAACAATGCCTATAACTTCAACGCCAGACAATTCCCAAACAGAAGATTATAATATGACACCACCATTAGATAAATACATAGACGACTGTGAGCAAAATGAAATCCCACGTGACTTACAATATACAGTTGACAGTACTGAGACACAACCATCAAGATTTACAGACTGTAACTTAGCTGATTTAAATATAACTCCACCATTACAACAGCAACAATCACCAGACACCAGACACAAAACTCAAACAATACATCGACAAAAACGTCACATGCTGATACGTAAACGAAACAAAAGGCACATGCGAGTACTACGACGAAAGAAAAAAGTGTGTACGGCAACATAACTAATACAGCTAGACTACCTGACATAACTAATACAGCTAGACTACCTGACATAACTAATACAGCTAGACTACCTGACATAACTAATACAGCTAGACTACCTGACATAACGAGTGCAACATAGAGCCAGTCCTCTCCATACGTGAGCTACCAAGTACATTTACCATCACAACCTCAAGTTGTAGAAGATTACCAGTCTCCCACTAATCACATGCTGATGATCATATGCAACAGAGGTTAGTACCCTAGCTAACAACTCGAAAAGTGAAATCTTTTGGTTGGTGGTGGCTCTGAAAAAAGCCGGTTGAAAGAAATTTAAATAAAAGAATTATATTGTGCTGCATGCCCTACATTACTCCTTTCACTCTCCTGTGTGATTTGTAATTTTTAATCACTTCATCCACGCTGTCACAGGTATGACCTTCGTCATAGGCTTGTTCGTAATCTCTACACTTCGCAAAGAAACGTCCAATACTCTCACAGGTTACAAGGGAGAATGACTCGGGTACAATCTTCCTTAGCCTGGTGATGGTCCCGTTGGCATAACTTCTGGTATGCTTCTTGCACTGACACAACACATGCTCGATAGGGTTCAGCTCACAATGGAACTTGGGGAGAAAGACACACAAATGCCCTCGACCGTGAACTTCCTTTTTAAGGATGGTGGTGTGATCTTGGAAATCCTGCCAAAATAAAAACAAAGGTAAGAGCATTTTAAAAACAATAATGCACATTTTAAAATTATTAATTACATTTTCTAATTGAGCTATTGAAATCACATGCTTTCAAGTAAAATTATGAATTGCAATTTTTGTATTCATTGTGGGCCTGGAGGACAGCCCACATTCACAGAGGAAGAGAACATAGAGAATGCAGAGACATTGTGTCATGTGTGTGTACAGTCGAACAATAGTGTGTCTAACAGTGTCTCATTTACGTATGGTTAATTCAGAGTAGTCGGGCGTGGGCAGCCCTTACGCATACACCCTGTCGGTACTTTAATTCATGGTCATACTTTTGCTCATGCGTATTTAGTTGTAGTTGTTGTATCATTCTGATTGGTCGAGTGGTGAGCGGGATATGTATATATCAAACCCCTCACCACGTTTTGTAGTTCAGTTCATGCATAACGTAGTTATTACGATACAACGTGAGAGTTACTCTCGAGCTTGAATTCTGGTGGCAGCGACTAAGCTGTTACCGAGTGCGCGGCCTTCCGGGAGACTTAGGATTCCCAGGACGACCCCACATATTGGTGGCAGCGGTGGGATCTGGGAAAGAGACGTCCCGACCAGATCTGCGAACATCTAAGAGGGATTCGGCGTGAAGACGTTGACGTTGGATTCAGAAATCTTCGTCTGAGGACAAGGAAACAAACCGGTTGGAGAGATCCATCCTACCTATCGTTCACGAACGAGAAAGACCTAACAACCTTGCTTCGGCAGTGGGAGTAAATCCAGCTTTCCTTGCTTTGGCAGAAGGGAGCGCAGCAACGGACTTCCTGTGTTAAGCAGAGAAGTGACCAAACTGAGTTGAGAAGGAAGAGGACTCACTCCGGGAGTCCTTGAAGGAACTAGGAGAGTTTTGAAAAAACCCTGAGAGACTGGTGTCAATTTGTGGACAAATTTTGTTGGTTTGAGTGTGTATTGTGGAATTTACCTGTCAACGGTTTGCATTGTGTTTTATTTCTAATCTTTGGTTGTGCGTGTTATTCATCAATATATATTTTCTGTCATATCTTGTAGGCTCTGACGAAGGTGAAGTTCGCTTACCTCCCATGACGGAGCCTGGACCAAGTGAGGAGAAGAGGAGGAAGAGGATCAAGAAGGCGTCTGCGGTAGCCTCTGAAGGGGGAGACTACCTTCCTAAGGGCGACCGGGTTGTTCACGAGAGATCATCCTACCCTGCGCGAGGAAACGAGGTTCAATACAAGGAAGCTTCAGAAGGAGAGGAGATAGTAGTAGAGGTAGAAAATACAGAAGAGGTAGATCAGAAAGAGATGGCTAGAAGAGGAGAAGAAAGTGATATCGCAGCACTTTTGCGGTACATGAAGGAGACAGAAGACGCAAGACGAATGAAGATGGCGGAGACGTTTCGACTTATGAGAGGAGAGGACGCAGCTCGTCAGAGGGAGGAAGACGAAAGACGACAACGTTACAGACTGGAAGACGACAGGGTGCGTGAGCGTAGAGAGTTGTTACAAGATAAGTTGAAAGGTTTGGGAGTGTACAAGGAGGGGAACGAGTTACGAGCATATTTAGCGAAATTTGAGAGAATTATGAGGGAGAGTGAAGTGAATGAGGGGAATTGGGCAGAGAGGTTGTATCCCAAGATGCCCTAACGCCTGTGTCTAAGGGTTTCACAGGAGAGAGATGATAAGGTTGGGTATGAGGAGGTAAAGAGAGTTTTGTTAAAGGCGGCGGGGGAGACCGCCATCACCTACGGGAGCCAGTTGTTTGAAGCGAACAGTTAGCTATTTAAAGCCATGACTGCGGGTGGAATTGCTGATTGGCTGAAGAGAGTTATGGATGGGGTATTTCAGGGGTGTAAGAGTATAAATGATTGTGGAGTGGCCATAGCGTTGGCTTTGTTACGGAGAGTCTTGCCCCAGAGTGGGAAGGCTTTTATGGAGACTCGGAGAGTAAGCGAGTGGGGGGAATTACGAGAGAGTCTTGAGGATTGGATGTCGGGGCGAGAGAAGGGAAATTTCTTTAGGCCCCTGGGCGGTGGGCCCAGTGAGAATACCAGAGGGTATCGTGTAAGAGAGAGTAATTTTGGACGAGAGAATGTCCGTGGTGGGAATGATAGAGAGAAGGTGGGTAGTACCAGTGGGTACTTAAGGGTGCTCAAACACTCTTTGAGCGGGAAACACCTGCCAAATAGGCCACGGTTGCTAGGGCCTGTTAAACTTACTTCTGCTTTTCCCCCGAATTATATTATTTATGCAGGCCAGCAAGCACTGCTAGGAGAAAGCACCTACCAAGAATGAAGACTGGAAGTCGATCGCATCTCAAGAAATACCCCGTCACCATTTTGGACTTCTTGGCAGTACTGCACGGCTACCGCAGTAGTTTAGAAGCTGATTTTTTGTATATCATTTTTTTACCCGTGCGTGCATGCCATAACGTTGAGTTTTTATTTTATTTTATTTTACTTTTCTATTTACTCACCTTACCACGTGAACTATTGTCGATTATTTCCGTGAAATTCCGTAAATTAAAAATATCTCAACGTTATAGGGTCGACCCCTTGTGGCCCTAAACCCTGGCAAAATTTGAACCATAGCAGTTAGTCCATTCCTGAGCAGTACGCAAGAGAAGATTCTGGATCCATTACTTTAGAGCGCGAGAATTTTTTATTGTAAGTTGACTCCGCCCCGCCCTATCAGTACGCGCGTAGTGGTGAGTGAACTATTGTCGATTATTTCCGTGAAATTCCGTAAATTAAAAATATCTCAACGTTATAGGAAATTCCGTAAATTAAAAATATCTCAACGTTACAGGGTCGACCCCTTGTGGCCCTAAAGCCTGGCAAAATTTGAACCATAGCAGTTAGTCTATTCCTGAGCAGTACGCAAGAGAAGATTCTGGATCCATTACTTTAGAGCGCGAGAATTTTGTATTGTAAGTTGACTCCGCCCCGCCCTATCAGTACGCGCGTAGTGGTGAGTGAGGCACAGCTGCATTTCACGGGCACTAATTTGTTATAGAGCGGGGCGTGACTTTGTGGTAGATAACGCGCTACTATTCAGCTGGAGTGCGCTACTAAAGGCGCCCAGGCGTTGCTATGTGTGAGGGAGCGAGGACATAAATCCACAGAGTGTAAGAACGAGGTAAAGACAGGTGGTAATGGGGTTGGGTATAGGCCACCAACGTGCTACAACTGCGGGAAGATTGGGCACAGGAGTCTGGAGTGTACTGTTAAGAGAGGGACGACCTCGGTGAAGAAGGAGGCGTCGCCTAAGAAAATGTCTGTATTGTGGAATACTAAGTCGGGTAGTGCGGGGAATGTTGCACATGGGCTGGTAAATGGTATCCAGACTGAGGTTCTGATAGACTCGGGTGCAGAGCTAGGCTCTGTTCCGAGGGCAATGGTGCCCAAGAATGTGGTTTTGTGCAATGATGTACGAGTTAAGGGCTATGGAGGGTCCGAGAAAACATATAAAAGTTTCATGTGTGAGTTTGTGGTTGGGGGTTATAGGAAGGTGGTAAAGACTATTATTGATGAGTTCGAGTCGCCTGGAGTGGCGTGTATAGTTCCTTTTACGTTGGTGAACGAAGAGGAGGCAGCAGCGTATAGGAGTGCTGTTCATGAGTATGTGGTGGGGGAGAGAGTTGGAATGAATGTACTGACTAGGAATATGGTCAGGGAAGAGCGAGAGTTGGATAAGAATGAGGCAGATGATAGTGTTATTGACTGGTGGAGTGTGGTTATTCCTGAGGGAGCAACCGACACTGTGCAAGGATCGAGTAGCCAGCCCAACTCCTTAAATAAGCCCGAAGAGGAGAGTAGGGTGGAGGAGGGACATGGGGTGGATGACGCCGAGGGTTCGCCCGGAGCCGACAAACCTCAGGTGAAAGTGAGCATGGAGTATAGTGAGTTGGAAGAGGGGAGTGTGACCCCTTTTGAAAATCTATCACCGACGGGTCCTGGTGTAGCTGAATTCTGCAGGATAGCTAAGGAAATAGGTCCTGTAACGGAAGGGAAGGATAGGGAAGAGTTTAAGAAAGAAGTGAGGAGTGATGAGAGTTTAAAAGAGTGGAGAGAGCTAGCTGATAGGAATGAGCGAGGACTTTCGTGGAAGGATGGGATGTTAGTGAGGAGTATGTATGTTACGTGGGAAGAATACAGAGATGTGTTAGTGTTGCCCAAAAGTTACAGAGATAAGGTTAAAACCTTGGGGCATGATAAGAACGGGCACCTGGGTGCCGTGAAAGTGGCTAAAATAGTGGGGAGATATTTTGCGTGGCCTGGTATGGCCAAGGAGATCTTGGAGTATTGTCGTAGCTGTGCCCTTTGTCAGGTCAAGAGTAAACATAGGCCCAAGAGAGCGCCGGCGATAGAGCGGCCAGTTCTTGCGGAGCCATTTGAAAGTGTGGCGGTAGACCTTGTTGGACCGTTGCCCAAGGGTAATGGAGGCAATAGGTACATCCTGACTTACGTGTGTCTGGCAACCAAGTGGCCAGAGGCAGTACCCCTTAGGAGCATAACTGCCAAATCCGTCATGGATGGGTTGTGGTCAATATTCTCTAGGACCTCGATCCCGGAGAGAGTGTTGTCGGACCAGGGGGGCCAGTTTTGTGGAAAGGTCATGGGGCAGTTATGTGAATGGTTGGGTATAGATAAGGTTAGAACGTCTCCGTATCATCCGGAGACCAATGGTGCAGTCGAGAGGATGCACGGGACTATGAAAGGGATATTGGGGAAGTGTATTAGCAATGGGTTAGATTGGGTTGAGCAGTTGAGTTTTGTTATGTATATGTTGAGGCAGATGCCTCATGCGGACTCCGGGTATAGTCCGTTCGACCTGGTGTATGGGTTCAGGGTAAGAACGCCCCTGGACGCCTTATATCATGGGTTATACGAGGTAGAGGCAGATAAGTTGAATGTGTGTGAATGCGTCACGAGAATGGCAGAGAGACTTGAGAGAGTGATAGATAGTGCGGCATTGAGAGTATCTAAGAGTAAGGAAAGTCGTATGCAGTATGTGAATCGTGGGACTAAGTTACGAGAATTTAAGGGTGGCCGCACATAGCAACGCGCACCGCCTGTAGATCCGGACATTAATTTATTCCCCGCCAATACCCCACCATTCGATAATACGCGAGCAGAAACAATCGCGCAGTAGTAGCAGAAGTATAATTTGCGAAGTTGTGGTGTTTTAATTTAGCTTCTTGTAGTCTCATATTCGTTTATAGCAACCCTCCATACGTCGTCTGAGCTCACGCGGCAAGGTGCACCAGGCTGCCTCTCCTCCAGTAGCCGTTCTCCGGACTCTGCGCACCTGAACTCAAGCGGGTGGATCCACCAGGCTCGATTTCTGCAGAGCGAAGACTTCCCAAGATGCGCAGGTCTAATACCTTCACCTCTGGCTATCTCCAATTAACTGCTCTCTCTTCTGACTCTCTTGTTATTGTTCTATTGATGTTTGTTTACTCTTGATATAGGCGGGCTCTTTTTAGAACCAATACAAACTAATTGAGAAAAAAAATTGCTTGCGTACTCGTAGTACGAGATATGGGGGTGGGGCTATTTCTTAAGAATTGCGAGTGGAATTAAAGTTCCAAATTTTGTAACAGTTTTTCTTGGAATCTAATAATGAGAACGACATAAAAATTTTACACACGGGTAAACCAAAAAAAAATGAACTGCACCACGTAGAGAATTTTTCAATATCTTATAAATAGAAAAAGTTGCGAATAAATCATAAAGTAATATTGAAATGGAGAATAACTCTTTGTGTTGCAGTAGAGTATCGGCTCGGCTAGTAGTGCACCAAATTGCGGAGCTCCAACTTACCGCACCGCTCCAAAAAACTGCTACAAAGTTGTATAACCAGGCCCCGATATTTCTTCCAGATTCGCTCTAAAATTAGTGAGCGGCTCCTTCGGCAGGTACTTTGTCCTTGTGTAATAGTGGAGAAGCCCCTTTAAGTATACAATAGTAGTAATCGTGCATAGCAACCATCAACAAAAAATTGCATAGGCGGTGTGCGGCCACCCTTAAGGAGGGAGATTTAGTTTTGTACAGAGTACCGGGGATGACCTGCACGTTGGCCGATTCTTGGGAAGGGCCGTATAAAGTAGTGGAGAAGAAGGGAGCGGTGAACTATAGGATTGGGAAAATTGGGAAGGAGAAGCACTCAAAGGTGGTGCATGTAAATTGCTTGAAGGAGTACAGAGAGAGAGCATCGATTGGGAAGTTAGATGTGGTCATAGAAGAGCATGGTGAAGGGAGTAGTGTGTTGAGTGGTGTATGTGAAGGGTATCGAGAGGAAGATATCCAGGGATTACTGGGGGAGTACAAAGACATGTTTTCCGACATACCGGGAAATACTGAACGAGTGACAATGACGATCGACACGGGAGATAGTCAGCCTATCAGACAGTCGCCTTACTCAGTTCCTTTAGGAATTCGAGAGAAGGTTAGAGAAGAGTTGGTAAACTTGGAGAAATGTGGGATTATCGAGAGATGTGACAGTAACTGGGACTCACAGTTGGTCCCAGTGAAGAAGCCAGACGGTGGTATCCGTCTCTGTGTAGACTACAGAAAGCTGAATGCGGTGACGACTAAGGAACCATATTACATCCCGGGGTTCGATGAAATGGTGGAGAAGGTTGGAACGGGTAACGTATTATCGAAGGTGGACCTGGCGAAAGGTTTCCACCAGGTCTTAGTGGAGGAGAAGGATCGAGACAAGACTTGTTTTGTCTGTCCCTTTGGCAAGTTTCGGTTCAAACGCATGCCGTTTGGACTGACAAATGCGCCATCTGTCTTTCAAAGACTGATGGACGAAGTATTGATTGGATGCGAAGACTTTGCTAGAGTGTATATTGATGACATCCTAGTGGTGTCGCCGGATTGGAGGTCGCATTTAGTGCATTTGGAGAAACTATTCGATGTGTTGAGACAGGCTAGGCTAACATGTAAGAAGGCCAAATGTAGCTTTGGAAGGAGGACGTTGGAGTTTTTGGGCCACCAGATTGGTGGAGGAAGTGAAGTATCAGTGTGCCGGCTGCAAGGGTAGAGGCGATTAAAAAATCATCCTCTGCCTAAGACTCGTAAACAGCTACGGGCGTTCTTGGGATTGGTGGGGTTCTATAGGAGGTTCATCCGTGGATTCCATCGGTGGTCTTCAACCTTGACGCCCCACACGTCCACGGCGAAGTCTAGGGTAGTGAGTTGGACGGAGCCAATGTTGGAAGCATTTCATGGTTTATGTAATCAGTTGTGCGAGTCTGTATGTTTGTGTGTACCTTGTGTTAGTGATGTTTTCGTATTAGAAAGTGATGCAAGCTCGATGGGGGTCGGAGCTGTTCTGTCGGTGGTCAGGGATGAGGAGAAGTTGCCGGTGGCGTTTTTCTCTAAACAGCTGAGGGGCGCCCAAACGAGATATAGTGCGCAGGAGCTGGAGGGTCTGGGTGTATTCGAGGCTATTCACCACTTCGCATACTTCCTGTACGGGAGACGGTTTACTGTGGTGACGGACCATAAGGGACTCGTCAACATGATGAAAGGCAGGCAGTATAATAAAAGGATCTATAACTGGTGCCTGAAGTTAGCGGAATACGACTTCGAAGTGATCTACCGAGAGGGATCGCAGAATGTGGTGGCGGACGATTTAAGCAGGTGCTTTGAGGACGTTGAGAACTGTGACGTTGCCACCCATCTTCTTCAGGAGGGGGGAGATGTGGGCCTGGAGGACAGCCCACATTCACAGAGGAAGAGAACATAGAGAATGCAGAGACATTGTGTCATGTGTGTGTACAGTCGAACAATAGTGTGTCTAACAGTGTCTCATTTACGTATGGTTAATTCAGAGTAGTCGGGCGTGGGCAGCCCTTACGCATACACCCTGTCGGTACTTTAATTCATGGTCATACTTTTGCTCATGCGTATTTAGTTGTAGTTGTTGTATCATTCTGATTGGTCGAGTGGTGAGCGGGATATGTATATCAAACCCCTCACCACGTTTTGTAGTTCAGTTCATGCATAACGTAGTTATTACGATACAACGTGAGAGTTACTCTCGAGCTTGAATTCTTGTGGCAGCGACTAAGCTGTTACCGAGTGCGCGGCCTTCCGGGAGACTTAGGATTCCCAGGACGACCCCACATTCATGTGTGTTTTACTTGCCTTAAACTTCAGAAGTTTTTCCTTCATTTTGGAAGCATTCATGCCCTTGATGTCAATCCCTCTCTCATCCAACACGGTCTTCATCCCCTTCTGCAGTCCATCTTCAGTCACCATCTTCTGCACCTGTCTACTCCACATTGTGTCCTGCATGAATGGCTGCTTCCCTCCATCCCGCACATTCATTCGGTCAGCGTTGAGAGCATTTTCAGGTCTCTTTGTATGAGATGGTGCGTTGTCAAACACAAAAAGACCTTGGCAGGAGGGATACTTACTCTCAAACAAGGAAATTGCCTTGTGAGTCTGCAGAATAGATACCATTACATACTTATCTGTAAGTACCTAAAATATAAATACTATTCATTATGATTAATACTTTTATTATTATTATTACTATTACTCTTATTATTTCTATTATTATTACCATTATTATGATTAATACTATTGCTATTACTATTATTATTAATAATACTATTACTATTACTCTTATTATTTCTATTATTATTACCATTATTATTAATACTATTACTATTACTATTATTATTATTAATACTATTACTATTACTATTATTATTATTAATACTATTACTATTATTATTTCTATTATTATTACCATTATTATTACTATTACTATTACTATTACTATTATTATTATTATTATTATCATAACTATTAATACTTATTACCATTATTATTACTATTACTATTACTATTACTATTATTATTATTATTATTATCATAACTATTAATACTATTATCTTAATTTCAGCATTTTTTTCAGACCTGTGAAATCAAGTGATCATTAGTGAAGTAGCCATCTGTCTTGTGTTCCAGAAAAATGGTACACCTCTCATTGTTACTCTCCAGCATGCCACCAACTTCTTCCACGAAATCAGAGACCATGATAGCCTGCCCAAGGGACTTCTGTTTGAGCACTTGCTTGGTTCCATCTGTCCAGTGAGATGACTGATCCGCATTGGCATAAAAAGTGGATTCATCATGGAAGACTCTGATTACTGGTCTAATGGCTGGGTCAGGAGACGGAGAGTTATATGTCCACATCCTACTTTCCAGAGAATTCAGCCTGTTAAGATAGAGCTTCCTGTCAGCAACAACATCCGACCGTTCGTGCCCATCAAAGTATATGCCCTTGGAATGGTGCTGATATGAGAACCCAAGTTCATGCAGCCAAATAGAGACAGTTGACTTGCACACATCTACTTGGTGGTGATCTTTGAGCCAGCCTACAATATCATTCAAAGTGAGATTAGGACGTCCCCTCATGTTTGCTGTGTCACACACAAACTTCCGAACTTCAGCCATGAAATTTTCATCAAAGGTCAAAGATGCCCACTTTGGATGTTTTCCTCTTCCTGACTCCAACTCATGCTGTATCCGCTCATCTGTTGCTTCATCAATAGAAGATATCAGGGAAAAGAAGTCAACATAGATATCCGCTGCCCACCTATGGATCACTTTCCAACAGAATCCAGTGGCTTTTGAGGCCAACTTGCACGACTCTGTGATGCCCATCTCTGCGGCCATACCAGCACCAACTATTTGAAGAGCTATAGCTTTCTGTATCGTAGGTAACGCTGCTTTGGAAGCCATACTATAATCAAGTTAGCCCGCCAAGTGAAAATGGAAAGTCCGATTATGCTAGGGTAATTCCCTTCAGGTCGCGCAAGCGCGAAGTTGGACCCATAGTCTTACGCCGTGTGACGAATTACCGCATAATTTCCGACGTCAAAGAAAATGGCGAAAAATGTATTGTAGTCTACGAGAGAGGCGCGTTTTCTCACCTTCCCATGGTTAAATAACTGTTTAAAGATATCAGGAATCTTTTAAATCAGATGGAAAATGGTATGCCTAAATTATAAAGAGCTATGTATTGGTCAATCTCATGGAATCAAAGTTTCCACTATTTAAGCTGGAAGCACTGTATTTACCCTCATTGACTCTTTCTTTAATGGCTAGGGCTAGGGCTAGAGCTAGAAGTGCTATGGTATGTCCAAGTTGAGTTGGCACGACCGCAAGCGCGGTAATGAGGAATGCATTTAGTACTTAACCGAAGCAATTTAGTCATGTGAATCCAAGTCAATTATGCACTCAAACGTCAACGTAGCACGTAAAAAAGGAGCGGTAATGCAGATGCGCAGCAATTCTTTAACTATGTATGAAAGAAATTTAGTGAAGTTCGTGGTGTTTTTCGGGCGATAGGTTGAAAAAGTTGGCAGGTATGGTCAACAATATCAGCCGGTTAGTTCAACGTATTCAAGTTCATTTTCATACTCAATTATAACTGGAGGCTATTTGGCTTGAATATGCCTCTTGTTAATGTCACGAATCTGATCGATATTCTTTCCCTTTTCATTTTTGCAAAACTGCAGAAATGTTTTGTACGAGCTATTTCTAAAATGTGACATAAAGGTCTAACATCTTTTTACTTTTTTTTGTTGAGATTACACACAATGAAATGATTCTGCATATCTACATATTTGTATTCATTAGCTGTCACTTCTAAAGCTTAACCCTTTCGTTCCGGATCCCGCTTTAAAGCGGGTGAAGACCGATTGACTTCTCCGAATTTTTAAAAATAGTTACTTTATAGCTAGAACGTTCAGATTGCATACACAGGTGCCCAATGCATTGGAGAAGCATCTAAAATAGCTTTCAGCCAGGACTGCTTCAACAGTACCTCACAGCAGTTGCGTTTATTTCTTCCTCGGCAAAAAACAACAACATCGGTTCTTCGTCGAATTTAAAAAAAGTTAAATTCTTCACAGCAGCTTCATTTATGGATCCAGTCATCTCCAGAGCTTTGTAGAAGCAGCAAAAAATTGCTTGAGCTCAGTAGCCTTCCATAACACATTGAAACAACCGCTTCTTTGCCGACCAAGACTTTGTGGTTTGACTTACTGTCTTCTCCATTTTTTATAAAATCCCCAGTTCAACTGGGGTCCTCCCTATTACGTACAGTCTTAGGTAATGCTTATTACATCATAGGAAAAAAGTGAGCGTGTCGTGTGACCCCGGTAACTATGCAAAAAAAATTTTTTTTCAAAGTCATTTTTTGGAAGATGGCGTCTAGAAGTTACAATGCGGTGCAAGTTTTAGACTTGCTTGATGTTGACTCTAGCGACTCAGGATCAAGCGGAGAGAAGGGAGACAACATCTAGGGCTATAGGAGGCCCTGTATCAGGGTTGGTGGACCAGACCCCGTCAACTCTGATACTGAAAATGGGAGTCAAGAAGATGATCAAGGTAAGCTTGTCTTTCTCTTGTCTTTCTCTTGAAAAATAGCAAGCTTCTGTTGTGGAAAGTACTTATTTATAGCTATATTGAGATAGAGTAAGCTGTTTAGCTATAATATATATATATTTCATTGAGTTTTGAGATTTGAAAGTGGCTTGTGGTTTTTTGAACAAATTCAAATTTTCAAAAAAATTAAAAAAAGTTTTTACCACATATATTACTAGGACCAGATGTGAATGCAGTCAACGACCCCGATTACGCAGATGAGGCGACAGGAGCAGAGTCTTCCAGTCATGAAGGAGAGGATACCAGACCTGAGTCTTCCAATGATGAAACACGAATAGGCAGCAGGTTCCAGTGATGAAGAAGAGGAAGTGGCTCCTCCTGCTCCGAGTTCTGGACGTCCTCGCGGTCGGAGAAGGCGGGAATTGAAGAACAAGAGTCGGGTGGATGAGGTAGGGGGAGAGTGGAAGAAAGAGGACAACACACCCATTGATATTCCATAATCTTTTGTGTGAAGGACCACAGACTTTGATATTTATGGCTGCTCCCTACCCCCACCCTGAACATCCCAAAAGTTGTAATATGTATTGTTATTGTCGTTGTCGTTGTCTGTGTTTTTGTGGTGTTGTAGTGGAGCTTCACACTCGATGTATATGTGTGTGCGTGGAGTTGAAATGTTATTCTGGCGCTTCCAGATCTAACCGGGGAGGGAACGAACTGGGGGGGGAGGGGGGTCTTTTCCAATCGGGTCTACTATGCCCATGTAAGTTGAATTTCATGTATGTGTGTGTGTGTACACCAGTCAATTTATATTATACATTTATTTTTATGATCTGTATTCACCTGTATCTTCTTTTTTCTAGTGTGTGTGTGTGTGTGCGTGCATGCGTGCATTTGTGGAAAGAGAGAGAGAGCAACCATGAACAAACAGTATGTGGCACGTCCGGATCCAACCTGAGAGAGAACGAACTCGGTGGTCTTTTTCGGTCTGTGACATCATCCATGCCGGGTAAGTTGAATTTCATTTCAACTTACTGATATTTGGGTGTCCAGCTAGGGCTGGGGGGGGGGGGTTATGGTACAAGAATGTCAGTGAAAAGTAATGACGGGGGAGGGGGGGTTATGGTACAAGAATGTCAGTGAAAAGTAATGACGGGGGAGGGGGGGTTATGGTACAAGAATGTCAGTGAAAAGTAATGACGGGGGAGGGGGGGCAATTCAGCGAGCGAGGCCAGCTGTTATGTTACAAATGTCATTGTTGTCCTGTGTTTTTTTGGTATTGTATGGAGGTTCCGGATCCTATGGGAGGGATCGTTCAGTCTGTGACACCATCCATGCCGGGTAAGTTGAATTCCACGTGTGTGCTTGTACTGCTTGTCATTTTCAAAGTACACTTTCTCAATACATGTTTCTCTCATGTACAGTGTAGAGTATACATACCAGGGTTCATACAGTGGGAGGCATGGCTGGGTTCCCCCCTAGAATTTTGGGAGTTGAATAGAAATGAACATTTAGGAAGCATTTATTTTTAGTCTGATATTGTATCCCATTATGTTCCTATCATAACTGAGCCATTTAGTGCATAGGACCGAACACTGATCATCAGTGTGAAGTATAGACTCGTATGCAAAGATGTGCATCAAAGTAGTGTAGGTTCCAAAAAATGGGTGTGGTGAAGTACACTCGGAGCCCCACCCCAAACAAAAATCCTGTATGAAACCGCATACAATACATCATAAAGTTGCAATTATATAGGATCATGAATAATTTGTTGTTTGTATTACAAATATCTTTGTTGTTTGTGTTTTTGTGTATATGAAATTGTTTTGTAGTGGAGCTCGACGTCCGATGGCATACATTCCTTGTGGACACTCATAGATGTCTCCTACATGATCACAATCAGCACCACACACAACAAACAACATATTTTATTGTTGAACTAATATAATATTGGTATATAATGCATCAAACAATATTATTTCTATTTTATTTTATTTTTTTATTGATGGGAAAAGTGGATTTTTTGGGGGAAATTTTTTTTTTTAAAAAGTATTAGTAGATGGCTTAAATATTATTCAATTTTCTCAATCAAAAAATGAGGGGAACCCCAAATTCTTGGTCTATTTAGTGATATATGGTTGCTATGGGGTTTTCCCAGCCAGCATCGAGTTAAAAAAATAAAACGGCAATGCTCTATTCCGCGGTAGAAAATTATATTTTTCCGCGGGCGTCCAAACAATTCAGGAAAGAGAGGGTTAAGGCCCATTGGTTGATATTATCATAAGTCTTGAAGTATTCAATAAATTTCGTTTCTTTTTGGATTTAAAAGCGTGCTAAGAGCTTGATGCTTGTTGGACTTGTTTCAACTACAACTATTATGTAGTTGATGCTATATTTCTTTTTGCTTTTCCACACAGTAATATTTTTTTATTGCTTTTCTCCACGTACAATCAACATGCTATCCACACCATAAACATTTAGTATTAGTCACATCAAAATCTTTTTTCTGTGTATTAAAATATAGTGGAGCCATGTCAGACATAAACCATGAACAAGATTGAAAGCCTCCACATTTGCTTTATGGATTACTGCTCAATTTATCATGTGGACTGTCTTCATTAAGAATTTTGTAAACAATGAGCGGCTTCTTCTCAGATTGCTGCATTTCTAGCTTTGTATCCTGATAACTTAGGTTGCGAGTGTGGAATGAGGATAGACAGAGTGTCCTGTTGTCTGATAGGATGTTGATAAGATTATTGGTCTACCAGTTCAATAACAAATGCCGTATAGCCAATATATTTCAGAGTGATATAGCTATCATTTAGCTAGCAACTTATAATACAGCCTTTTAGCTGTTAAATTGGGTGCTTGTCAAAGCTGTGTTTATGCTTTCTTCACTACTAGATGCCATTTATTGTAAGGATTAGGACCAACTCAGGCTGCACTCCACTTTCAACTCGGATCACAACTATTAACAAGAAAGTCTAATAACTTTAGCTACAAGTTAACAGTGCTGTACTGCTAAATCCTGTGAATATCAGAATACTTTTTGGGACACGGTAGAATCAACTGCTTTTAATCTTGTCTCATTAGAAGTATGCCTCACCAATTTGCGTTTTCCATCTGCTGTACATTACCTGCACGTAAGAAACATAAACATAGCTGAAAACGGACGAGATGAGCTGTATAACGCCTGAAAAACTCCATGAACTTCACTCAGTCGATGTGTATGTTGAAATCATGTCATCGTGAGGTAACTTGATGCCATCACAGAGCAGGGACAAGCGGTCTATCAAGTCATCTTTGAGGGTGCTATCAAATTCCTCTGCAAATAAGCCATCCATGGACCCCACTGTGGGTTGGCGGTCACAGGCCACAGATAATCTTGATTGGCTAAATTGGTAAAGGCTATATCTATAAGCCTGAAGGTAAGTCTCCAGAGGTAGAGGAGAAGTTATGGGACAGCACTTACTCATACACTCTGGTGACCTGCTGCCACCAGAGTTCGCCCTCCCACACTGTTTGACAGAGTATTAATCTGTAACTACGAAATGGGAAAATATGGGGAACTGAACTGACGCATGTGTGACTAAGGTTTATAAGTTCCAAGTCACGCATGCACACATATAAATGGGGGTGTGGTCCACGGAATACATCCGGACACAAAATACACAACATGACCTGCGCCTACACTAAAATAACAAAAATACAGAAATACATACAATGCTTATAATACACACATAAATGTCCTTGTATGACACACACACAAATGTTCTTAATCTTCATGCTTTCTCTTCTATCTTCTCTCTGTCTTCATCTCTTTCTCTTTCTTTCTCTTGTCTGTCATCTTCTCTGTCTCTGTCTTTCTCTTGTTTGTCATCTTCTCTGTCTCACTTCTCATTCCTCCACCCACAACTCCCCCCGCCAAGATTCGCCCAGGGGGAGAATCTGATAAACACTGGGCGGCCTCATCATCATCTGGCCACGCCTGTCTGCTCATGCCGTCTGCGTTGGAGTGAGATTGTCTAGGTCTATGAATGATCTGTACATCAAACTGTTGGAGGGCCAAGGCGAACTGTAGGAGGCGATTGTTGAGCGAAGATCCCTCCATCAAGGCCAAACAAGGCTTATGATCAGTCACGACAACTACACTCTTCGTGTACAGGTAGAACTCGAAATTGGGACAGATGATTGGACCAGTTACTGCTGTAGATGATGACATCATCCACATAGTTCTTACTACAGTCATTAACAGGTTTTAGCACACTCTCAACAACGGACTGGAAAATTGCCGGGGCATTTTTCAGCCCAAAAGGCATCCTCTGATACCTAAACTTCCCGAAAGGGCATACAAAAGTGGTAAGCTCGCTAGAGCTCTCATCCATTGCCAGCTGGTGGAATCCAGCAGTCAAATCAAGGGTGGACAAGCATGTATTAGGGCCCACCTGTTCCAGTATCTCAGTAAGAGAAGGCAACCAGTACCTCCGCAGAGGTGTCACAGCATTCAACTGACGGAAATCAATACAAATTCTCATACTGCCGTCCTTCTTCCGGACGGGGACTAAGGGGCTAGCCCAGGCAGAGGTAGATTCCACTATAATGCCGTCATGAAGTAGTTTGTCAAGTTCATGCTTAACAGCATCTCTTATACCGACTGGTATCTGTCTAGGAGGGAGGTTGATGACAGCAGCCCCGTCAGCAAGCTCAATCTTGCAGGTGCCTGCTGTGCACAACCCGGGAGTATCACTGAAATGAGACTTGAGGCTATCTAACAAACTATCCAAATCACACTGCCTATAACCAGGGCATTTGTCTGCACTAAGGGTTGCTTTACTAACCAACAGACTCTGGTCAATGCCCTGCTCCTCAGCAATAAGAGTTACAGCATTTACTGAGAGGTGCCTATCAATGTACAACTTGAGGTTGTCTCGGTGTGCTAACTTCACGGGATGGTCATCACCTTTAGAGACCTTGTAGGTCACTCTGCTTGAACTATCTACTACTTGGTAAGGGCCTTCCCAGGCCGCCTGCAATGCAGCCTTCATACAAGGGACCCTCATGAGGACTTTAGAGCCAATCTCCAAAGGTTTCTCGCTCTTGTTCTTGTTGAACACTAAGGCTCTCTTGCCACCACTAATCGACTCGTTGCTGACAGCTATGTCATGAATAACTGCCAACCTATCATTGAGGCTCAGGAGCCAGTCGTCTACATAAATACTATCAAACTCACAATTGACCCACCCATTGTACAAGACATCAAGGGGGCCTACCACGTCTCTACCATAAACCAGGCAGTGAGGGGAAAAGCCAACGTCCCTGTTAGGCACTTGCCGTATGGCAAAGAGGGCCAAGGGGAGAAACCCTTATCCATAGCCTTAGACAGCATAGGCTTCAAGGTGCCGTGCAACCTCTCCACAACCCCATTAGATTGAGACCTGTATGGAGAAGTTGCAATACTGTCTATCCCTAGCATCTTACATAGCCCAGACATTAACTTGCTAAGGAAGATACTGCCTCTGTCTGAAAGGACTTTCAGGGGGATGCCTGTCCTACTAATGATGTCCAAGAAACATTGCACTGCCTCTGTGGCTGAGGCAGTACGCATGGGGATGGCCTCAGGCCACCTACTTGCCAGACAGACATACGTGAATAGGTACTTGACACCGCGTTTGGCCTTAGGTAAGGGACCGACCAAATCAACGGCCACTGTCTCAAATGGCACAGACACAATTCTCCTTTCTACCATCTTGGACTTAGATTGCCAGCATTGTTCACCCGCAGACAAGTATCACAAGATTTCACAAAGCTAGCAATGTCATTGTGGATACCAGGCCAGGTAAATCTATTACCTATCATACTCCTCATACCCCTAACACCTATATGAGAGGATTTGTCGTGGGCTAACGTCAGGATTTTAATCCTAAGACTCTTGGGAACCACAACACGACTAACAGGGGCATCATTCACCAAAACAGTATGGGTCAGAACACCATCAGGATAGGCATAACCATTCAAACTATTATCTGCTAAGTTCCTCTGAGGAATTAGGGTGTCATCAGAATTTACAGCTTGCTTAAGTGCATCAACACCACCCAATTCACACGACTGGGGACAAGCTAACTCAAGATCAACATGGTCATCAGGTAAAGTATCATCAGAATCATAGGTCCATCATGCCCTTCACTAGCAGCACTACCACCATCACCAGCCCCATTCCCAACCACGTCAGACCCACTAAGAAGCCCATCATCCGAAGCATTTCTGACAACATGCCCATCACCTAACACAGGAGGTTCATGTGACATATCAATTGCAGCTAGTCTATCAAACTCTGCATCACAGTCGAAAGGTTGAGGATTGGATTCAGACACATGCACAACATCATCATGCTTCTCTTTCTTGTTCTCTTTCACGGACATGCTCCTAGTAATGACTCTAACATTGGCTGACTCCTCCTGAGTAGTGGTAGGAGCAGAGGAGGTTGCAGGGGCCTCCTGCACCTCCACAACACCACCAGAGCAGGCATCCTCTAGAAAGGATGGTTGGATGTTACGGGTACCACGTAATTGCCCCGCCCCCAAGCCAGAAACATCTGACTTAGAGGCAGCATCCAACAGGAGATGCTCAGCTGTGGCTGTCTCCATGGGGACAGAAAACAGCACAGCACAAACTATCCTTGTGTGCCACAGCCACTCGAGAACTAAAGGAATGACCCTTGAAAACGAAGTCAACTATGGCAGTCTCTAAGGTTACAGGCCTACCAGCCCTTTACCTCAATATGTTCACCAGTTAGCTGGTCACCATACACTAAGCAACCGGGCACTATAGAGATCTCGGCACCGGTATCTGGGACTATTTTGCGTATGATTCCATTTACAAAACCCATCACATGAGGGGCACCATTTCTGACAGAGACCCAATTGGCGATATAAGTCCTGCCCTTTCGTACACCAGCCTTATTACTACTGACAGGCCTAGAATCAGAACCACTATCATTACCTTTCTTATAGGGACATTCTGGTGATTTGTGGCCAGGTTCATGGCAGGTATAGCAGACTATTGAGGACGACCTACCACTACTACTGCTACCAGACCCACTACTACTACTGCCACTGCTAGACACATAGCTACGACATTCAAATGACCTGTGCCCAAACTTATGGCACTTGAAACATTCTATTGCATTACTTCCATTACCATACCTATTGTAACGACCTCTACCAGTGACGTTGACAGAATCTGTGGAATCTATTGACAATGCAAATTTATTCAGGTCTTTAAAAGAGGTAAACTCTTGCTGGTCCATTATAGCTCGCTGTGCGACTGGTCTAGATGCACGATAGGTAGCACATGCAAAGAAGAGGAGCAACTCCGCCTTAGAATGACACATCATGTCAACTGAGTCCATCAAGCTCTTTAAGTGGACGTATGTTTCTAAAGGACTCATTGACCTAGTAGCATTGGCAAATTCTGTTGTTAGCTTAGCACCAATAGAAGTCAAACTAGAGCCAAGAGCATCTAGCAAAATCTCTTTTAGCTGCTCATAGTCAGTTTCATCACGATCAATACCAGCTACTATCGAGGAAGCAGTTTTAGACTGTAGCTTTTGAAGCAAGACAGACTTCCAGCGACGCATTGGGCAGCCCAGATCTCTGAGATCTGCCTCTAACTTGCGCACGTATTTGGCCATATCGACTCCGTCCTTATGTGGAGCCAGAGAGTTTATCTGCCTTGACAACTCAATTTCGTGCATGCTATCCCTGGATCTGTCAGGTGCAGCAACAGCCCTAGTAAACTCAGACACTAAACCACGAAGCAAGGATTGCATACCCTCACTCAAACCACTAGGATGAGTGCCACGCCCACTCTCTAAATCACGTTCGTCGTCTGACATCATGGGATATGGTACTGTATTGTTGTCTGACTCAGTAAGTGTCCTATCAGACTCACTAACAAGGTCACGGCACCCTTCTAGGGAGACAACTACACTACTACTATCTGACCTAGAAGCTGGAGGGACTACCGCCTTGGCAAACTCAAGAACACTCAGACCCTGGGATTGCGTCTTGCTCTTGCACCTTCTCTCCGGCTGCTCCCTCTGGCTCATCCAGGTGATCCAAAGGAAGAGAGGACCTGCAA